>Ga0209648_10000067_pt1 | contig 66305 bp, 62 predicted proteins | sample GraSoi2013_115cm_FD_185830 | JGI IMG/M metagenome (GOLD analysis project Ga0209648, IMG submission 185830) | Grasslands soil microbial communities from the Angelo Coastal Reserve, California, USA - Sample 9_17_2013_115cm (SPAdes) (version 2) | ecosystem: Environmental > Terrestrial > Soil >... | reverse complement strand
CTTTCGTGCGAACCTGGACTACAGATCTGAAGGACCGTCGTATCCGCTCAAACGTTGTTAGTCCGGGTCCGATCAATACGCCGCTGGCGAGTCGGCAATCTGCAGACGTGATTGCGCGGATTGTGTCGACCGTCCCGATGGGACGCATGGGGGAACCCGAGGAAGTTGCCAAGGTGGCGTTGTTTCTCGCTTCGGATGACTCCAGCTTCGTCACGGGTATCGAACTGTTCGTTGACGGCGGCAGAGCCCAGATCTAATCGAGTGGCAAGACCTGCGCGGAGGAGCATCGATATGGAACGTCGAATCATTCCGATCACGGCTTCGTTCAAGTCGGCTTGTAGGAAGTGATCTCCGCGCTTGGCATCGATTCTGGAGGGATTACGGGGGAACCGGAAACTATCGATCACTCGCCGCCCCCCTCGTGAGATCTAAGCCAGAGTCGCTGGGCGCAACTCTCTCGAATCCCTGTCGCGACATCCAAATTCGGATGGTTGGTGCGTTCTCGGAGATTGGACATCGGAATCGAGTTAGCGTTGACCGTAAAGCAGATTGCCCCGATTTGACATGTACGGAACGGACGGACTTGTTGGAGCCAAGTTTCAGACGATCTTGCCTGCGTGGTTTTTGCGAATCCAATGTTCCACTTCTTTCCGAACACGGACCGCCATCTTCCCACAGTGATCGATCCGCTTCGCCTTGCGACACTAACCCGTAATCATCATATGACCCGACATTCCGCTTTTTGCGCAGCCTATCCAGCGTAGGAATGATTTTCTTCTGCGGATCAATCGAAAACTCCAGAGCCTCGATGGTTCGGTAATGTTCGCTACCGCCTCTTACGACCCGGTATCCTGCGGCGCGCAACGCAGCCGTAGCAGAGATTCGAATGGCGTCATAGGCTAGGCCCAACTGCACATCAGAAGACAGCCTTCCAGCAACTGCTCTCCGATAATCTTCGAGACGCCCATCGGCGAGTCCCAGCAGGCGCGCGATCTCCGCTGCATCTGAATCACGCCGTTCGAGCCAACTATTCTTGACCCAGTTCTCTAAGGACATTCTCATCCCCGATGATGAACAGCTTTTTGTCGGCTAGCACGGTCTTAAGAAAATTCCCACGCACCTTGCCCCTGAACTCTTTTACTGAATACACTGTCGGATTGATTTCCCGATTCAAGATTTTCTGGGCGTCGGCCAGCTTTTCTACGACGGCGCTGAAATCGACTTTGCCGACGACCATAAGATCAACGTCACTGCTTTCTGTCTCGCCTGACCGTGCCACGGAGCCATAGACGAATGCGAGATTGATTTTCTTTCGCAACGGATCGAGCACGGTGCGCAGAACGTCATGCATTCCAACGGTCTTTGTAACCAGGCTTTTGATCTCCGCGAAGACCGGGCTTTCTTGATTGGCGCTGTAGAGCGTCTGTGCCCCAACGATCTTCCTAGTCACCAGGCCGGCATCAACCAGTTGTCGTACCTCGCGTTGAACAGGCCCGAGTGCTATCTCCGTACGGCGGGCTAGTTGGCGCAGGTAGAACGCTTCGCCGACGTGGCCGTACAAGACGGAGAGCACGGCCCCTCGAGTACGTCCGAATAGAGTGCCGGATAGAACGCTGGTTGTACCCATTCCGGGGTCAAGCGTACCCTAAAAGGGTACATAGATCAAGGTATCAACGATTGTGCCCGACTTGACTACCCCGCGGGTCAGAAACACGGTTCGACTTGGACGATGACAATAATTAATTTTGGCGGGCGTGATGGAATCGAACCCGCGTCCCGCGTGGGCATCCTCGTAGGTAACGAGGCACTCCCAAGCTAAAGTACGCTGCTGCAATCACTTGGATTCCCAGCGTGCTCGTTAGCTGGCCAACCGAGGACCAGCCGGTTGTCAAAAATAATGTAAGTACTTTGAAATCTGGTGGACGAGAAGGGATTCGAACCCTCGGCCTCCTCGTTGCGAACGAGGCGCTCTCCCAGCTGAGCTACTCGCCCACGAGCAGCAGATTGATTTTAGCAAAGGCGTTGGTGCTTGCCAACACGCGTTCGCGAGTCCGCAAACAAAAAGGGCGCAGCATTTGTCCCGACCCCGTCGGGATGCTGCGCCCGATCTAAAAAGATTGCAATATTCCAGCTGCCCTTATGGCTGGTCGAGGGATCCGCCCGCGCGCTGGGCAACGATCTTCTTGGCATTCTGATACAGCGCGCGCGCCTGCGGGATGGCTTCCACAGCCTTCTGCACTTGCGGATCGGCTTCCAGCAAGACCTTGAAGCCCTCCTGCTGGTTGAACGCGGACATGAAAACTTCCTGCTTGATCTTTCGCTTGATCCAGTCGAGGCTCTCGGCCATGTCAGGTTCGGTGTACCGGACGTTGTGCTTGCCGAGATACTCGCGGAAGACGCGCATCACATTGTCGTCCGCCTCAAAATCTTTGGTAATGGTCGGCTTGCTGCCGAGGTAGTAGCGTGTAAACCCGCCTACGCCCGTCTCCGCTGGCCAGAATACGTCATCGCGGTAGAGCACCTGCTCAAACTTGGTCAGCTTTGGGGCGGGCACGATGATATCCGGGGTGATGCCGCCGCCACCGGTCACCTGGCGTCCGCTATCTGTTAGTTTCACTTCCGTCGGATGATCGGGGACCTTGCGTTCGTAGTGATATTCATAGAGCGAAACGGATTTGTAGTCGCGCTGAATCAGCCGTCCGCTTGGCGTGTAGTACCTCGCGGTCGTGAGCGCCAGCCCGGTGTTCTCGCTCAGTCCCGTGACGGTCTGCACCAGGCCCTTGCCGAACGTCGTCTCTCCCACGATCAAACCGCGATCGTGGTCCTGCACCGCACCGGAAACAATTTCCGTCGCGGAAGCGGAATTGTTGTTAACCAGAATGACGAGCGGTGTGGTCATCCCCCGATTGCCGTACACCGCGTAATACCGGCGCTCCGGGGAAGTCCGACCATGGTGCGAAACGATCAGCTGGTTCTTGTCCAGGAACATGTCGCCCACCGCGACCGCTTCATTCAGCAAACCGCCGGGGTTTCCTCGCATGTCCAGAATCAGGCCATCCAGGGAAACGGCATTGAGCTGCTTCAGCGCGTCCGCAATTTCTCGGTCGGTGGTTTCGTTGAATCCCGACAGCCGGATGTAGCCAACTCCGGGCTTCAGCATGAATGCTATGTCCACGGAATGCCGCGGAATCTCGTCGCGCGTCACCGTGAAGACAAGCTGTTCCGCATAGCCTTCCCGTGAAACTGTAATCCTGACGACCGTGCCCTTCGGTCCTTTTAGCATGTCGGCAACTTCAGTGGTGGTCAGTCCGTCCGTTGACTTGTCATCCACCTTAACAATCACGTCGCCCGGCCGGATTCCCGCGTTATAAGCAGGGGCGCCGGCATACGGAGCCATCACCACGGTGTGGTTCTCTCGCGGCGCTACAATCATGCCGACGCCGTAGTATTTTCCGCGCTGGTCTTCACGCAGCAAGGAAAACTGCTTGGCGTCAAAGAAACTTGAATGGGGATCGAGCATGCGTAGCATGCCCGGAATGGCACCTTGATACACGGCCTTATCGACATCGACCGTATCGGCATAGTTGTTCTGAACCACGTTCAGGACCTTGGTAAAGTCCCGCACGGCCGTTTGATAATCGTCCGCCGAAGCGGTCGTGGCTCGCACGTTGGGTCCGTAAATGCCCCCCAATACGGCGGATACCAGCAGTACGGCTACCACAACTACAAGTCCGCGACGCTCTGAATTCATCGTTCCCTCGCGCGACAGCTTAAGTTCAAATTATAGCACACCATATCCGAAGCAAACTCCGGTTTGACAGTGGCTGGCACCCTTTCTATGATGCCCATGGACCCTATAGACGGCTCCAAAACGCAATGTTGAGCATGCCCCACATGATTGTGCTGTTTATCGTGGTCCTGGTTGTATTCGGGCCACATAAGCTGCCGGAGTTGGCCCGCGGCCTGGGTAAGCTTATGGCGGAGTTCCGCAAAGCGTCCACGGACTTTAGGAGTGCTTTTGAAGAGGAAATGCGAGAGATGGAGCGCCAAGCCTTGCAGGCCGAGCGCAAGAAGGCTGCCGAAGCTGCCGCCTCTTCTGCGGCCGCTGCCGAGACTGCGCCATCGCCTGCCGGGAGTGGGTCCGCTGGCGCTGAAGCGCCCCCGAACGAGGCACAGGCGGAACCTCGCAGCACCGAAGACCCGGTGATTGCGCCAGTTGCCGAATCCGTCCCACGGTCGCCGGAAGAACCGGCCGAGAGGAAGTCCGAAGCGGCGGCGGTCGCAAATTCCCAAGAAACTTCCCATGACCATCAGCATCCGGCCTGAATCCGTGCCCGAATCCGAATCCAATACGCAAATCACCAAGCCCCCGGAAGAGCCCGGCGGAGCAATGACCTTTTTCGAGCATCTCAGCGAGCTTCGCAAGCGCATCATCAACTCGCTCATCTCAGTTGTCATCGGCGCAGCTATCGGCTGGTTTGCGGCTCCCCATTTTGTGGAATGGATCACAAAGCCGATGTTGAAAGCCCTGAGGGCTGCGGGATTTGAACAGAAGCTTTACTACACTGGTCCGGCGGCCTATTTGAACATGCTGATTACGTTGAGCATTTATCTAGGGATCGTCCTGGCATCCCCGTGGATCCTCTATCAGATATGGCTCTTTGTCGCCCCCGCGCTCTACAAGCACGAGCGTAAAGCCATCACTGGCTTTCTTTTCTCGACGGTTTTCCTGTTTCTGGCAGGAATTGCATTTGGGTATTTCGTTTCCCTCCCTTATGTCTTGCGATTCCTGACTGGTTTTAGAGGGCCGGTCGTGCCATTGATGAGCATCAATGAGTATTTCGATTTTATTCTTTTGATCTTACTGGGACTTGGTTTGGTCTTCGAATTACCGGTTCTTATTTTCATACTCTCACTATTCGGAATTGTCACGCCGAAGTTCTTGTTGGACAATTTCCGCTATGCTTTTCTGGTCATCGCCATTCTTGCTGCCATACTGACCCCCACGCCTGATGCCTTGACCATGCTGGTCTTCATGGCTGTACTTGTAGGTCTTTATTTCATCGGTGTGGGATTGTCCTGGCTGGTTCTACGTCGCCGGAATCGGCGGCTAGCCGCCGCGGAGGCTCAGTAAATGACTTCATTCTCCAAACTGCTTTCGCGAATGACCCCGATCCTTTGCATCCTTCCCCTCGGCCTCGCTGGTTGCAAGGCCAGTGGCAAAGAAGAACCTGCCGCTGCGAGCCAGCCACCCTTCATGAGCGCCGCAGCATCCGCTCCACCGCAAACTCCCGATGACGCGCTACCGCCCGAGAAGACCGGCGGCTTTGATGGCAAGCGTGCCTTCACCCATGTCGCCAAGCAAGTCAGCTTTGGCCCTCACCCATCCGGCTCGCCTGCAATCACCCGCGTGCAGGAGTATCTGCTCGCCGAATTGAAGAGCTACGGTTGCTTTGTCGAGTCGGATGTTTTCAGCGCCGACACGCCCATCGGGCGCCTGCCCATGAAAAACATTCTGGTGAAAATCACTGGCGAAAAACCAGGCATCATTCTCCTTGGCACGCACTACGACACACTATTAATGGACAATTTCGTAGGCGCCGACGACGCCGGCTCCTCAACCGCAGTCATGTTGGAGTCGGCGAGGTTGCTTTGCTCTCAGAAGGGAAAGTATGCCGTCTGGATCGCTTTTTTCGATGGCGAGGAAGCCATGAAGCAATGGAGCGCCACCGATAGCCGCTATGGCAGCCGTCAGATGGCTGCGCGCTTATCCACCAGCGGCGACCTCAAGAAGATCAAAGCATTTCTTTTGGCAGACATAGTCGGCGGCCGCAATCCCCGGTTCCAGCGCGAAACCAGTTCCACGCCGGCATTGGTCGATCTCATTTGGAACACTGCTGCCAAGCTGGGCTACTCGGCCATTTTTGTAAATGAGAGTGCCGGCGCCCAAGATGATCATGACTCCTTCCTAAAGCGAGGCGTGCCATCGGTGGATGTCATCGGAGATTTTACAGGTAACGGTTACTGGCATACTCCGCAGGATTCTCTCGACAAAATCAGCGCCAAGACGCTCGCGATCACCGGCCACGTCTTCCTGGAAAGCATCAAGCAGCTCCAAGCCAAGTAATGTAGCGGCCGCCTTCTGAGGCGGGCGCCTTTTTCTACTGCTCGAACTTCACGTCCTTGCCCTTTTGCACCACCGAGTGCTTCGCAAAATTCTCATCATTCCGAAAAGGGAAATCCGAGCGGTAATGGCTCCCCCGGCTTTCTTCCCGCGCTAGACCCGAGCGCGCCATCAGCAACGCCAGTGCATGCAAATTTCTAAGCTCGTGCGCCTCGCGTGCAGTCTTCTCGGATTTCGGGAGCTCCAGCGATTCCAGCTGTTTGATCGCGTCCGCCAATTCCTTCCCGCTACGAAGAATCCCAACTTCGCGCCACATCACTTCGCGAATCTTCGTCAATGCCGCGCACGCGACCGAAGGTTTTGCGCTGTTTTTGGTCCTTTCCCTGGGTGTCGCCGAAGAGTTTCCCGGCAGTGGTGCCGGGCTGCCTGGCAGCGCCGCCCCGCTCCGTTTCCCGACAGGCGCATCCTTAATCATCGCTTGCCCCGCGCGGGCTCCAAACACCAACCCTTCCAGCAGGGAATTACTCGCCAGCCGGTTGGCGCCGTGCACGCCCGTCGCCGCCGTCTCGCCCGCCGCATACAGGCTCGGTAGGGAAGTGCGGCCCCACAGGTCCGTCTTCACTCCGCCCATCATGTAATGCGCCGCTGGACAAACCGGGGCCATGTCGGTTGCCAAATCCAGACCATAGCCCGCGCAAGTCTCATATATTCGCGGGAACCGTTTCTTCAGGAACTCCTCGCTCATTTTGGTCATGTCCAGAAATACATGTTTGCTTTGCGTGCGGTGCATCTCGCTGACGATCGCGCGCGCTACGATGTCCCGGGGCGCCAGCTCTTGGGCTTCGTTATAGCGTTTCATGAATCGTTCAAGCCCAATGTTGCGCAGCACTCCGCCCTCGCCGCGCAGCGCTTCGGACAACAAAAATCGCGGCGCGCCTTTCACCGCCAGCGCCGTCGGATGGAATTGCATGAATTCCATATCAGACAGGACCGCGCCCGCCTCGTAGGCGATCGCCATGCCGTCGCCGGTGGCCACTTCAGGATTCGTTGTCTCGCGATAGATTTGGCCTACGCCGCCGGTGGCCAGCAGCACGGCTCCAGCGCGCAACTCATGCTCCGAGCCGTCGGTTTCATCGATGAAGCGCAGCCCCGTGACGCATCCTCGCTCCACAATCAACTCCGTCGTGAACGCGTGCGCGCGCAGGTGCAGGTGCGGAATGGTGTGCGCCCGCGCGAGCAGCGCCCGGCTAATTTCTCTGCCCGTCGAGTCGCCATGCGCGTGCAAAATCCGCGAGCGGCTGTGCGCGGCTTCACGCGTAAAAGCCAGTTTTGTCCCCGCGCGATCAAATTCCGTCCCCCACTCAATGAGCTGCGTGATGTACTTCGGACCCTCTTCAACCAACAGTGCCACGGCTTCAGCGCGGCATAAGCCATCGCCGGCCTTGATGGTGTCCTGCTCGTGTAATCCGATTTGATCTTCGTCGGAGAGGGCCACGGCGATTCCTCCCTGTGCCCAGGCCGTCGCCGAATCGCTTAAATTGGATTTCGCCAAGACCAGCACACTTCCCGCCGCGCTCAACTCGATCGCCGCGCGCAAACCCGCGATGCCGCTGCCCACAACGGCATAATCGGCACGATGGTTCTTGTTGGAGTTCGTCATTGGAGCGGGAAGGCTGCCGCCTCCGTATGGTAGCACGAAGAAATTGCGCCAATGATAGTGCGGGCTCCGGTATGCGATGCGCGCAGCGCGTGTGTTACATTGAAAATGTCTCGCCCATGAAAATAAAACGCATTTCCGTGAAATCGTCGGTCGGTCCCTACTCGATTGTTTGCGGCGCAGGGGTGATTCGCCGTGCCGCACACGAGGTTGCCGCGCTCGGACGATTTTCAAGCGTCCAGGTGGTTTCGTCTCCCAAAGTCTGGCGCGCCGTGGGAAAATCTGTTGAGCGCGGATTGCGGCGTTCGAAAGGCAGCGCCGTTCACCTCTTCGATGACGCGGAATCTGCAAAAAATCTCTGCAGCGTGGAACACATCATGCGCTCGCTGTCCCGGGCCGGCGCTGATCGCAAATCACTCATTGTCGCGGTTGGTGGCGGAGTGGTCGGTGATGTTGCCGGCTTTGCGGCAGCTGCTTACTTGCGCGGGGTGAAACTTGTCCACATTCCAACAACTCTCGTCGCTCAAGTGGACAGCTCCATCGGTGGAAAGACCGGCGTCAATCTTCCCGAGGGGAAAAACTTGATTGGAGCTTTCTACCCGCCCCGGTTGGTGATCACCGATCCGGAGCTGTTGTGTACGCTTTGCGATCGCGAATTCCGCGGCGGCCTCGCCGAAGTCATCAAGCACGCCGTTATCGCGGACGCAAAGATGTTCACGATGCTTGAGAAAGACCTGGAGAGGGTGCTGCGGCGGGATCGCCAGGTTCTCAGTTTTCTGATTCCCCGCAACGTGGAAATCAAAGCCCGTGTCGTGAGCCGTGACGAGCGTGAATCGGGCCTGCGGGAAATCCTCAATTACGGCCACACTTTCGCCCATGCTCTCGAAAGCGTCACGAAATACCGCCGCTATCGGCACGGGGAAGCCGTTGCCTGGGGCATGATCGCCGCCGCTTTTCTCGGACACGAACTCGGCTTGACGCGCGCCGATGACGTCTCGCGTATTGTCGCGCTCATTCGCCGCCTGGGAGCTCTGCCACCCTGGCCACAGGTTCCGGCTACGGCGTTGCTCAGCGCCATGCAGTCCGACAAAAAAGCGCGCAACGGAATCCTTCGCTTCGTCCTCTCGCCGCGCATCGGCGAAGCGCGTTCCTACGATACCGTCCCGCTTCACGCCGTAGAGCGTGTCCTCCATTTCACCCCCCGCCTCATTGCCGCGAGCAACAAACTTTCGCGAGGCCGGCATGGCTGAGGCCCCTGCGCCGGTCAAGGGAACGCGCCCTGAAGGCGCCGTTAGCGAAGCCGACGCTTCCAAAAAAGTTCGCGAAATGTTCACAGAGATTGCGCCGCGTTACGACCTGCTGAATCATCTTTTGTCCCTGCAACTTGATCGCCTCTGGCGTGCCCGTGCTGCTCAGCGACTGCGAACCATCCTTGATCGGCCCAATGCGCTGGTTCTCGATCTCTGCTGCGGAACCGGTGATCTCGCTTTCGCTCTCGCGCATGCCGGGAAAGCCCGAATTATTGGCGCGGATTTCGTACATACCATGCTGGTCCGCGCGCGCGCAAAAAGCTCTCCTCTGACGCTATCGCCGAATCAGCGCGCCGCTTCGCCCATGCCTTTTTTCGAAGCCGACGCTCTTCGGCTCCCGTTCGCAAGCTCTTCGTTTGATTTGGTCACCAGCGCCTTCGGCTTTCGCAATCTCGCCAATTACGAAGCCGGTCTGCTTGAAATTCAACGCTTGCTCAAGCCCGGCGGCACCGTCGCCATTCTAGAATTCGCCGAGCCGCCCGAAGGATTCCTTGGGGATCTCTATCGCTGGTATTTTTGTAAAGTGTTGCCGAAGATTGGCGGCCTAATCTCCGGCGATCAGGCGGCTTACAAATATCTCCCGAATTCCGTCGCGCGATTCTTCCGCCCGCCCGAACTCGCCGCGCTCATGACCGCCGTAGGCTACGCCTCCGTGGATTATCGCGTCTGGACCTTCGGCACCGTCGCTCTCCACACCGCGGTACGCGCAGAGAATTTGTAGAGCCTGCCTTCTGAGAGGGGCAGCTCCTCTAACTATTCTTCCAGTCCAGCACTCCGCAGCTTTGCCAACAGCGTTTTCGACGAGACGCCCAGCTTTTCCGCCGCACGCGTCTTGTTCCACTTGCATTCGCGCATCGTGTTTTCGAGCAAAACTTTCTCCACGTGGCTCGCGGCCCGCCCGGTGACTTCCTCGAGCGATCCTTCCCAATTAAAACTCTCTGCGAGCATGCCTGCCGGCAGCTTCTCCGCGTCCGGCTTCGAGGCAGGTAGTTGCAAGCTCTCGGCGCGAATGCTCAATCCATCCGCAAGGATCACCGCGCGCTCTAGCGTATTCTGCAGTTCACGCACGTTGCCCCGCCAACCGTAGTGCAACAGCCGGTCGCGCGCGTCGGCCGACAATTCCAACCCGGGCTTGCCAAATTCACGGCTGAATTTTTCCAGAAAATGGTCCGCGAGCAACAGCACGTCGTTGCCGCGCTCACGCAAAGGAGGAATCGTCATGGGAACCGCCGAAATCCGGAAGTATAAGTCTTCGCGAAACAGTTTCTCTTCCGCCAGTTTCTGCAAGTTGCGATTTGTGGCCACCACGATTCGAACGTCCACATCGATCGACTGCGTCCCCCCCACCCTCTCGAATCTTTTCTCTTCCAGTACCCGCAGCAGCTTTGCCTGGATCGCCAACGGCAACTCACCGATTTCATCCAGAAAAAGCGTTCCGCGATGCGCCAAGTCCATCTTCCCGACTTTGCGCGCACCTGCCCCGGTAAACGCTCCGCGTTCGTGCCCGAAGAGTTCGTTCTCCACCAGCCCTTCCGGGATTGCCGCGCAATTCAGCGCCACAAACGCCTGTTCCCGCCGCGGCGACAGGTGGTGAATCGCCAGAGCGAACAGCTCTTTGCCGGTCCCGCTCTCGCCCAGCAGCAAGCAAGTCGAATCCGTCGCGGCCACTTTTTGAATTTGCTGGCTCACTTCGCGAATCGATGCATGCTCACCAACGATGCGCGGAAATCCATAGCGTGTCGAGTATTCTTCGCGCAGCAGAATATTTTCCCTCAGTAACTCCTGCTGCTGCGCCGCGCGTTTTACCAGCAGCTTCAAATGCTCCAGGTCCACCGGCTTCTGCAGAAAATCAAACGCACCTTCCTTCATTGCCGCTACGGCTTCTTCGACGGATCCATACGCGGTCAGCAGCAGCACCGGTATCGCCGCGTCCGCCTGCTTGGTCTCGCGCAGGACGTCCAGCCCGGAAGCGCCCGGCATCTTCAAATCGGTGATCACCAGCAGATATCTTCGCGCGCGCACTTTCTGAATCGCCGCCGCGCCGTCCGGGGCTTCGTCCACGGTGTAGCCCGCGCGCTCCAGCGCCTTCCGCAGCATGGCGCGCAGTTCGGTCTTGTCTTCAACGAGGAGGAGAGGTTCCATCTCTTTCGTTTCTACCACGAATCCGATTGTCGTCAGGGAACAACAAGAGACACGTGTGCAGAGAAGGGAAGCAGTCAGAACGGTCGGAAGCTTAGGCAGTGAAGCTTTAATCGGTGGAAGGAGTTCACTTCGGCATCCGACCGGCCACGGCGGCGCCCCAAAAGTAAGACTTGATTAAGAGGAAAACGCCGGCTGCGGCAAGAATGGTTCCGATCCCGAGATAGAGAAACTGGGCCCCTTCCTTCCCGATGAACTGCCAGAAATTGGCGACGAAGGATGGCATTGATCGCGTCCAATCGAATGCCTGTCGGCCGAACGTTTTATGCAGCAGGATGTTGAAGGTTCCAGCCGCAACAAGACATGCCCCAAAGAATCTGCTCCCACTCGATGGAACAACAAAGAGTAGGCCAGCAACGCCAGCCGCAATGAGGATGACTAGAGCCATCAGCGCACGTCTATGATTGATCAACCTAATCATTGGCAGGGCAACTGGACAACCCTCCGCAAGAGAGCACCTACACTCTACCGCGCCCACCCCGGGTCACCACCCGACTTCCTCAATTGGTCTTCGAGGTCGCTCAACGCTTGCCTCAGTTGATCCAGTTCCTTGTTCTTCGCATCAATTTTTGCTTGCTTCTCTTTGATGTCGCCGCGCGTGTTTTGCTGTTTCATGGCCTTCTGTGGGTCAGGGTAGTACTCCACTTGGGCCTTCTCCAACTCGCGGCTCAAAATATCCAGTTCCCTTTCGGCCTTGGCAATCTGGTTGTGCGCTTCCTTAAACCGTTTCCGCCAGGCCGCTTCGCCATTCGGGTCTTCTTTGGGCTCATCTCCGGTCTTGGCGGCGTCTCCGGCCTTGGTGGTGCCCCCCGCCGCTTGCCCCGCTGCAGTAGTCGTCGCCCCCGTTGCATCTACTGGGGCTGAAGCGGGCGCCACGTCTGACCTAGGCCCGCTCGTCTTAAGATCATCGTCCGTAATGACCCTTTTCGGCTTCGGCGCGTCCTTCTTCGCTTCGCGGGCCTTCCTCGCAGCATCCGCCACAGGATCTCCCGTCTGTTGCTGGGAAGAACCCTGCGGTTGCGCTGCTGCCGAAAGACCAACCAGGCACATCGCCGGAACAACTACAAAAATCTTCATCCAGAATCTCACTCGCATTCGGTCCTACCTCCCGGAGCGGCTGGAAGACCCCGACACTCTTAGATGCTAGCCTGCTTCGATTCTACTGCTTCTGGCACCCCACGCGGTATGGGTAGCGTAACGATAAACTCCGCACCACCTTCCGGCCGGTTGCGCGCCTCCACTTGACCACCGTGTTGCACGATGATCTTCTGCACCACCGCCAGCCCCAGGCCCGTCCCCTTCGCCTTTGTCGTAAAAAAAGGACGGAATAGCTTCGGTAATGCAGTCCCGGGTATCCCCGGACCGTTATCCGTAACACTGATGCGCTGGAACTCGGCCTCCTCGCCGTAAACGGTGTCGCCGCGTATCACGACCTGCCCCCCACTCTCCGTAGTCGCGCACGCTTCCGCTGCGTTTCGCGCCAGGTTCAGGAGCGCTTGCCGCAACAGTCCTTCGTCTCCCTGTGCATCTCCGAACGTCCCCTCCCATCGAATCTTTACTTGTGGAATGGCTTCTCCGACTTCCGAAACTACCCGCTCGACCATCGTTTGCAGCGCCACCTCTTCGTCCGGAATTTCCAGCGGCCGCGCGTACTTCAAAAACTCCGCCACCACGTGCGTGATGTTCCGCGTCTGTTCCAGGATGCGTCCCGCATAGTCCAGAGCATCCGCCGGAGAAGTCTCCGGCTCGATCATTTGCGCGTAACCCGAGATGGTCGCCAGCGCATTCTTGAACTCGTGCGCAATCCCCGCGGATAATTCTCCGAGCGCCGCCAGGTTTTCCTTCAATTGCATCCGTTGTTGCAGGGCGGCTAGTTCCGTCAAATCCGTCAGCAGGCAGATCGCCCCGCTGATTTTTCCCTCGTCTCGCCGGATCGGCGAGATGGTCACGCCCAGGTGCCGAGTGTCCCCCGCAGGCGGGATATGCTGCACCTCTTCGCGCCGGAAAATCTTCCCATTCGAAAGGCACTCTGCAATCAGTCTCGTCAAGTCCGAGGAGGCGCCCAGTGCTTCGCTGTATCGCCGGAAAGCCAGCCCGCGAATCCCCAGAACCTGCTCTGCCGCCGGATTCGAGCTGGAGATAATTCCCATGGCATTCACCACCAGCAGGCCCGCCGGCATATTCCTCGTCACTTCTTCGCTCAGCCGTTCCGTCTGTTCCGCGCGTTCCTTTTCGATGCGATGCAGCCGCTCCAGTTCCTTTTCTTGTTCGCGCAATTGCTGAATCACGCCCTGCATCGACGCGGTCATGAACGCCGAGGCGTTCGCCGTACGAGGCGTGCTCGTTGTGAATTCCTTTCTTTGCCCCTCCCGCCTATTCCGAAAAGACTTGAGCACCAGAAACACCACTAGCACCGTGATCACCAGGAACACTACTCCTAGTCCTGCGGCAATCATCCAAAGATGCTGGGTATTATTTCCAATTTCAAGCGCTACCAACATCGTTCTTGTGTTTCGACTCCTTCCACTCTTCCTCTGCGCATCTGACCGGCTCGGCGCCTGCCACCACTCGGCCGGGGCGTCTCTGCGTTATCTTTTTCCCTCTTTCTTTTCCCTTTCTTTCCCCTTAAACCTTGACCTTTCAACTCCAACTATCCTTACCCGACAATCCCTCGCAAGATCGGCCACTGCGCTGCTATCACCGGCCCGCCATACACAATTGCCAGCGCCCCAATCCCCAGAAACGTCCCCAGCGGCAACTGGTACTGCCTTGCAATCGCCCATCGTAAACGTTGCTCCGTCCCGAGGCCCCGCCGGCTCGCCCGCTTCGCCAATTCGCTCCTCCAACCCACGAAGTACAGTGCTACCACAAGCCCAATCCCGATGATGCTCCCCAGGAGACTGCCTACCAGCAGCGTCTGAAACGTCCCGCGCAATCCCAGGAACGCCCCGATCATAGCCATCATCTTCACGTCACCCATGCCCATGCCCTCGTGGCCGCGCACCAATTTGTATCCAGCCGCCATGCCCCACAGCAAAAAGCTCCCAAAAGCGGCTCCAAGAATTCCGTCCAAAATTCCCGCTGCGAATCCCGGCAATCGCGCTTGCAGGAATCTCTCCGCGAGAACTCCCGCGAACCCATTGCTCGGCGGCACAAACGCGGAAAACATCAGTCCCGCCGCAAAACCGGGCCAGTTGACCGCATCCGGCAAGAGCCGCACGCGCAGATCGGTCACTGTCAGTATCAGGATCAAGCACGTAAAAAACAGCCATTTCACCGTCGTCCGCGTGATGTCGAACTCCAGAAACGCCGCTACAAACAACAATCCTGTCGCCAGCTCAATCAGCGGGTACATCGGTGAAATCGGCAGCCCGCAGGAGCGGCACTTCCCCCGCAGCCATATCCACGCAAACACTGGCACGTTATCGTATGGCTTAATCGCCGTCCCGCACCGTGGGCACCGCGACCCGGGCGACACGATGGAGATCTCCTCTGGAATCCGCGTGATGCAGACATTCAGGAAGCTCCCCACGATAATCCCAAAAAGAAAGAAGAAGAAAGTGACGATGACCACGGTTTGCCCGGCCACTCCGCGGCCGCTCTTCTCAATCTGCCACACTCCCCCCACTGCCTCAACGCATCGCACATCAGCCCGTGCCTCATCCCTAACGCTTCTTCTCCGTGGTCTCTGCGAACTCTGAGGTCTCTGTGCAAATTCTCTTTCAACTATCGCCCCGCGCCGACTTTTTGTTTCTGGAACTAACAACTGTAAACTAACAACTGACAACTGCCTCCATGCACTGGTTCGAACGCAAAATCCGCCGCTACGAGCACCGTCGCTGGACCACCGACGACAATCGCCGCGTGCAGCCCTTCCACTGGGGCCTCGAACACATCGCCGGCTCACCGGACGACCCTAATCCCGGTGGCTTCGTCCGCGAATACGCCCGCAAGGCCATCGAATCGAGCCGCGAGTGGTACGCCACCTCGCCCGCCACGGATTACCTGCTTGATCGCGAAAACGTCCTCACCTTCACGAGCTCCATCGAATCTCCCTGGCCCGAAAACAACACTGTCCACGCCCAACTTTTTCCGGCGCGCGAGACCGTTTCCACTCGCTCGCGCGGCAAGCGGTACGGCGCAGGCCCCGCCGTTCTCCTCCTCCCCAACTGGAATGCCAAATGGCAGGGCCAGAACGGCCTCTGCCGCTGGATTCAGCGCTTCGGCATCACCGTCCTAAAAATGAGCATGCCCTACCATGACCGCCGCATGGCCCGTGGCCACGAGCGCGCCGACCAAATCTGCGGCCCCAACATCGGCCTCACCCTCCAGGCCAACCGCCAGGCAGTTCAGGACACCCGCCGCTGCCTCCGCTGGCTCGAGCAGCAGGGCTACACTAGACTCGGCATCCTCGGCACCAGCCTCGGCTCCTCGGTCGGCTCTATCGCCCTTATGCACGACCCAGCCGTCCGCGCCGGCGGCTTCTTCCACGTTTCCACTTACTACGCCGACGTCATTAGCCAGGGCATGACCACGAATCACGTCTGGGAAGGCCTTCGCAACCACGTCACCGTCGACGAACTCCGCGAATACTGGGCCCCCATCAGCCCCATGCCCTACGTCGAGCGCGGCATGGGCGCTGGCCGCGCGGGTTTCCTGGTCTACGGCAAGTACGACCCCACCATGCTCCCCGAACTCACCTACCAGATGCTCGACTCGCTCCGCCGCCACGGCGCCGATCCCCGCACCGTCGAACTCCCCTGCGGCCACTACTCCCTCGAACTGCCCCCCTTCTCCTACATCGCCGGCTACCGCATGCTCACCTTCTTCCTCGAATCTCTGGCTTGATTCCTCAGATTAGCGAATAACCTGCGCTAATATGGGCCCGATGAGAGACTCAGTTTTCACCATTCTATTTCTGCTCGGCCTTTTCGTCGTTCTGCCTATATCCATCCTTTGGCTGCGCGACAAAATTTTTCACCCGTCGAGAAAAAGAACACCGGAGCAGATTCAGGCTCGAATTCATGCCTATCGCGAGCGCCTGGTCAATCCACAGCAAGCGCTTGTTGAAGCGGAACTAGGCGCATTCCTACCACAAAGATTCATTGCGATGTACGCCGACAGCGAATTAGTCCTGAGCCAAAACCTCAACATCTGCCCGGCAGGGAAGGATCCCAAGAAATCGAGCGGATGGATCGACAGCTTTCTGCCACTCGATTCGGAGAGCCAGAAATTCACTTGTGATTTGGAGCTTTTGGCGAAGATGAAAGGCTTCTGTTTTGCCGGAGACGGTTGCGGTAACTTCTATTGGGTCCCTGTCAACGATACTCGGCAACTCGATGCCCCCGTCTTTTTCGCTTGCCACGACCCTTGGGGGAACGAAAAAGTCGCTGAGAGTCTGGATCAATTCCTCTCTTGGCCTCGTCGAGCTCGTTCCGATTATTGACACGAATTCAGTTTAGTCGGTATCGGAACATTGTTTCGCGGTTCGCGACGGGCTTACCAGCATCAGTAAACGATTGGGCTGCAGCGGGAGTCTCTTGCTTGCTCTGCAGTATCATGGGTGTATGGACAAGCTTCTGCTGTACGTCTTCGGCCCACTCGTGTTTGCAGCCGCACTGCTCGTCATCGTCACAGGGATTCGCGGAGCCATCGCAAGATTCCGTTCCCGGCCCACCCCGGATCAAATCAAGGCCACATACGAGGCGTACTTGCGACGCTTGCTAAATCCCCAGCCCGACGCTATCGAAAAGGAATTGGGCAAGTTGCTTCCGGTAACGCTCTTACAGCTGTACGAAGACAAATCCGCCATTCAGGCCGTCGGCTTCCAGCTGGAAAGGCCTGGCAAAAGGAGTTGGTGGTCGAAACCTTGGCAAGTCTATTGTTTCGAGCCGCTGGACCTCGATTCGCTCAATAATTTGCCTTACGAGGAAGATCTCGGGCCCGGTTTTTGCTTTGCCACCACCGGCCGTAGCTCCTGGTATTGGATCGCCGCCTCTGACCAACGCGCAAAAGACTCTCCCGTCATCTTCCTCGACTACGATACCGGCCGCTCCCACGGCGAAACCGTCGCTGCCAGCCTCGACGAGTTCCTCAATTTGCCCCGCTCGCCTCTCAAGTAATGACTATCGCGCGAGTGTCTGATTTACGTTCGCTGGAGACACCCGCGCACAACAGAGAGGTGATGAGTGGCCTCACCCCCCACCAATTTGCATGAATATCAAAAGAAAGGGCTTACAGAATTTGCATTTCGTAAGTGATTGATTTCAAAGGTGCGATTTTGGTTGTTCTGTGCCTTAGACGTGGAAATGGCGAGGCCAAAAAGAAAAACGGAGCCCTTCGGCTCCGCCCAGGATAAACAAGCTCCCGCACTCCAAGCGTAATTCTGTACATCATCGATTATGGCAGATGATAGGAGGGAGTCAAGAAAAATCCGGGCAAAGTGAGCCGAATCGGTAAGTAGTTGCTCAGTTAGTTAGGCCAATCTGGGCCCGGCTCGCGTGGCGCAGGTCTCTTTCACTGTAGGGACGGAATCCTGAGAGGGTGGGGACATGGTGCTGCCATATCCGCCAAGTTTTTACCATGACGTCTATCTTAGCAGCCCTGAAAACGTGCCATCAGCCACTAGCGCGGCGACGACCTCAATATCCGCAGCCAGCGGGCGGTCCTCGGCGACTTTGGGTGACTTAGCGCGCACTGCCGCATGTGCTTTTTTCGCCAGCGTGCCCGTCTGCAATGGCGCCAACAAGTCGATCCCCTGGCACGCGCAAAGCAACTCGATGGCGATCGTATTTCGCAAATTGACCAGCATGCGCTCCAATCGCCGCGCACCGCTCATTCCCATCGAGACGTAATCCTCCTGGTTGCCACTCGTGGAGATGGAATCAACGGAATGCGGCGTCGCCAGCGCTTTGTTCTCGCTCGTAAGCGCCGCCGCGGTCACCTGCGCGATCATGAATCCTGAATTCAGCCCCGGCTCTGGCGTCAGGAACGGAGGCAACATGCTGGTCAGCGGATTGGTCATCTGCTCGACGCGACGCTCGACGATTCCGCCTAGCGCCGCAATCGCGATCGCCACTTGATCCGCGGCCATCGCCAGCGGCTGCCCGTGAAAATTTCCGCCACTGATAATGTCGCCGCTGTTCGCATCGCGCACAAAAACTAGCGGATTATCCGTCGCGCTGTTCAGTTCGACGGCGGTCATCTCTCTTGCCTGAGCCAACGAATCGCGCACCGCACCGTGTACCTGCGGCGTGCAACGCAGGCTGTACGCATCCTGGACGCGAGCGTCCTTCTCAGTGGAACGATGCGACTCGCGAATCTGGCTGCCCTCGTTCAAGTGCGCCAGATTTCGCGCCGTCGTTGCCGCTCCTGCATACGCACGCGCATGCATGATCCGCGCATCGAACGCGCCCGGACTTCCGCGCAGCGCATCCAGCGAGAGGGCGGCGGCCACGTCTGCAGTATCCACGAGAATATCCGCTTCACGCAGAGCCAAACTCAGAAGGGCCAGCATGCCTTGCGTGCCGTTCAGAAGTGAAAGCCCCTCTTTCGCTTCCAACGCTACAGGAACAATTCCGGCGCGCTTCATGGCTTCGCCGCCGGACAGAATTTCTCCGTGAAACGTTGCGCGGCCTTCGCCAATCACCACCTGCGCCAGATGTGCCAGCGGCGCAAGGTCGCCCGAAGCGCCCACTGATCCCTGCGACGGAATCACCGGATGCACCTTGGAGTTCAGCATCTGGCAAAGCGTTTCAACCACACGAGGCCGCACGCCGCTCAGTCCTTTGGCCAGCGCATTCGCGCGCAGCAGCATCATTGCGCGCGTTTCCGCTTCGCTCAGCGGCGCGCCGACGCCGCAGGCGTGCGAGCGCACCAGATTCACTTGCAATTGCCGCACCTGCTCGGTGGAAATACGCACTGAAGCAAGTTTTCCGAAACCCGTATTGATTCCATAGGCCGTGGCGCCGGAAGCCACCAGGCGGTCCACCACCGCGCGGGAAGCCTTCATCCGCTCGATCGCGGAAGCCGTCAGTTGAACTTGGTCGCCGCGGAGAGCCACATCATAAAGTTGCGGAAAGGTGAGATCGTTCCCGCTCAGCACAACGCTCATGCAGTGCTCCGATCGGGTTGCGGTGCGACGATAGAGTTGAATACCGTTTCATATTTTTTGGGCAACAGTTTCGGACGGCCGTTGCTGCCGCAAATGACGTGCGTCGTTTCACCGTTGGCCAGAACTTTTCCGTCCGCGTCGCGTATGACCTCGTAGGAAAACTTGACGAGGCGATTGCGCGACTCCGCGATGCGCGTCCGGATGCGCAAAACTTCGTCATACATTGCTGAGTGATGATACCGGCAGTGCAAGTCAGCCACCACGATGTGGCAATCATCGTCAATTTCCATGCGTTTGTACTCGAATCCCAGTGCGCGCATCAGCTCGACGCGGCCAACCTCGAACCACACCAGGTAATTCGCGTGATAAACCACGCCCATCTGATCCGTCTCCGCGTAGCGCACGCGCACTACCGCATCATGATATTCAATCATTCTCATGTCCTTATTTTTTCGGCTCGCCCTGCCAGACCGGTTTTCTTTTCTCGAGGAACGAAGCGACTCCCTCCTGGAAATCGGGCGTGCAACGAATGCGCGCGTTTTCCAGGATGGCTCGTTCCAAATCATGATCCACGCCTGCAGCCGCCGAAGAGACCAGAAGATGCTTGGAACGAGCGAGGCTGCTGGGGCTGGCGGCGATCAGTTGGTCGGCAAGCTCATGCGCTCGCTCCATCAAATGCTCTGCCTGAACGACCTCGGAGACGAGGCCAAATTCCTTTGCTTCGGGCGCCTCGATGATGCGGCCAGTAAGCAATAGATCACGGGAGCGTTTCTCTCCGATCTGGCGCGTCAGGAACACGGAAACAATTGCCGGAAGGAAGCCAATCTTCACTTCTGTGTACCCGAATTTTGCTTCCGGCACCGCGAGGGTGAAATCGCAGAGAGTGGCGATACCGCAGCCCCCCGCGTACGCCGCACCATTTACGGCGGCGATCAGCGGCCGGGGATAACTCCAGATGCGGCGAAACATTTTTGCAATCCGCCGTGAGTCTTCCTGGTTTTCCGCGGGAGATTGTTTTGCGATGGCCGCTAGCATGTCCAAATCCATGCCGGCGCAAAATGCTTTGCCACTGCCAGTCACAATGGCCACCCGCGCATGGCTCTTCTCGATTTGGTCGAGCGCCGTCTGCAATTCCGCCATCATTTGAGTGGAAATGGCGTTGCGTTTCTCCGGCCGGTTCAGCGTGATGGTCGCGAGATTTCCCGTAATTTCGAGAAGGAGTGTCGAATACATGGTTGGAACTCCTTTTCAATTCAAAAGTGGTGCGTGCGCATACTTCGCGCGAATCTCATTCGTCAGTTCGAGTACCTTCGTCAAGCGCGCGGAATCAACGCCAGGATCAGCACCCGCCTTGCGCAGCGCTGCAAGGATATCTTCCGTCGCGATGTTCCCGACCAGATTGTCTCCCGCAAAGGGGCAACCGCCAAGCCCCGTCAGCGCTCCGTCGAACCGCCGGCATCCCGCTTCGTAGGCCGCAAGAATTTTTTCTTCCGCATTCTCCGGCCGGCTGTGCAGGTGCACTCCGAGTTCGATGCCCGCGACGTGATCCTTCACGCTGCGGTACAAATCGCCGACCAACTGCGGCGAAGCTGTGCCCACCGTGTCCGCCAGTGAAACCGTCCGCACGCGAATATCCTTGAGCCATTCCAAAGTGTCAGCAACAATTTCAGGCCCCCACGGCTCGTCGTAAGGATTCCCAAACGCCATCGAAATATAAATCACCAGTCCGCGATTGGCCGCCGCCGTTTCTTTCCGCAACTTTTCGACCAGCGATCGCGATTCGTCCTTCGACATGTTGGCATTCGCCCGGCGAAAATATGCCGAGATGGAGTAAGGGTATCCGATCGTAGTCACGCCCGGAGTTGCCAGTGCGCGTTCGAGTCCCTTCTCATTCACTGCAATGCCGATAATTTCTGGGAGCTCCACACCAGCGGAAAGGGAAGCATTGAGTTTCGCCATCACCTCTTCGCTGTCCGCCATCTGCTTCACGTGTTTAGGCGAAACAAAGCTCACCGCATCAATATGCTTGAAACCCGCAAGCACAAGTTCTCTGAGGTATTGCGCTTTGTACTCCGTTGGGATCAGGTCTGGCAATCCCTGCCACGCGTCCCGCGGACATTCGATCAACTTCGCTGCTTCTAGCACGGGTCAGAGCTTCCTTGGTTTGGATTGGTCAATCATTCGTGAGATCAGAGCGCAAATCATTAGCATAACCCCAAGATAAATGAGCACTTTGATTATTAGACGGATCACAGGGGGTGCGTCGAAAGGCGTTCTAAGGGCAAACCAAAACCCCACGAGGAGAGACAGCGGGGCGATAGCGCTCAGGCGAAATAGAAGCTTTGTTCTCTGGCCGATCACGTCTGCAGGACTCCGGTTTTGAATTCGCGGATGTCGGGATTGAGGGCGGCAGCTTCGAGGGCCCAGATAAGCGCGTCGCGGGTGTGCGCGGGATCGATGATGGCGTCAACCCAGAGGCGCGCGGCGGCGTAGCGCGGATCGGTTTGGTGTTCGTAGGTGGCTCGGACGGATTCCACCAGTTCTTTTTTTTGTTTTTCGTCTACTTTTTTGCCTTCGCGTTCGAGTTGCTTCAGCTTTATTTCGGCGAGGGTGCTGGCCGCGGCGTCGCCGCTCATCACTGCGAAGCGCGCGGTGGGCCAGGCGAACATGAAACGCGGATCGTAGGCTTTGCCGCACATGGCGTAATTCCCGGCGCCGAAGCTGCCGCCGCAAATCACGGTAATTTTCGGCACCACGCTATTTGCCACCGCGTTCACCATTTTCGCGCCCGCGCGGATAATGCCGCTCCACTCCGCATCTTTGCCCACCATGAAGCCGTTGACATCGTGCAGGAAAATCAAAGGAATTCGGTTTTGGTTGCAGTCGAGAATGAAGCGTGCCGCTTTTTCCGCGGACTCGGTGTAAATCACGCCGCCAAATTCGATGCGCTTCTGGTCCGAGCCGCGCGCCAGGGTCTGCACGTGTTTTTTCTGATTGGCGACGATACCGACGGCCCAGCCGCCGATGCGCGAGTAGCCGCAAAGAAGCGTCTCCCCGTATTCCGCGCGATATTCTTCGAACTCGCTGGCGTCCACGATGCGCGCGATAATTTCGCGCATGTCATATTGCTTGCCCGGATCACTGGAAAAAATCCCGTAAAAGTCTTCGCTCGAATAAAGAGGGTCGCGCGATTTTACATGGCTGAAGGGCGAGACGTTGGGTGCACCAATTTTGTCGACCAGCGCGCGAATGCGTGCTATGCACGCATCGTCATCCGGTTCGCGAAAATCCACCGTGCCGCTGATCTGCGCGTGCATTTTCGCTCCGCCGAGGTCTTCGGCAGAGGTTTTCTGACCAATCGCCGCCTGCACCAGAGCAGGTCCGGCCAAAAATAATCCCGAACCTTCAGTCATCAGAATGTGGTCGCACATCACAGGAAGGTACGCGCCGCCGGCTACGCACATCCCCATAATGGCGGTAATCTGCGGAATTCCCATCGCGGACATGACGGCGTTGTTGCGGAAGACGCGGCCAAAATCATCGGTGTCGGGAAAGACATCTTCCTGCAGCGGCAAAAAGACTCCCGCGGAATCGACGAGATAAATCGTGGGAATGTGATTTTCGATGGCGATGTTTTGCGCGCGAATGACTTTCTTTGCGGTCATGGGGAAAAACGCGCCGGCCTTCACAGTCGCGTCATTGGCGATAAGCGTGAAGGTGCGCCCGCAGACTTTCGCAAGCCCGGTGACCGTTCCCGCGCACGGCGCGCCGCCCCACTCCTCGTACATCTCGTAAGCGGCGTAGATTCCCAATTCAAAAAACTGCGAACCGGGATCGATCAGCTTGGCGATGCGCTCGCGGGCGGTGAGGCGGCCTTTTTTGTGCTGCGATTCGATGGCTTTCGCGCCGCCACCCTGCCGGATTTGTTCTTCCTCGTTCTTGATTTCCGTGAGCAAATCTACGATGCGGCGGGCATTCTTTTCGAATTCGGGGGACTTGCGATTCGCACTGGTTTTCAGAACCGAAGCAGACACGCGACGACCTCACGCATAAACGAACCTTGAGAAGACTTGCCGGCACCGGCAATCATGCAAGCCAAGCTTGACAGTATACGAGGTTTGACCGGAGTTACGCGAACCGCTTCGGCTTTCGGTCGAGGGTTCAATGACGCAAAGTGCTTGCACTCATTCACAAGCAAGGTAAGCTAACAGCGGGGCCGTTTGGGGACATCCGCGCCTGCTGTCCGCTGGTTAATCATCTTATTTGCGGCATATCGAGAGGACATTTCTATGAGGCTCGTTCGTAGGAACACACTGTCGTTCAGTTTGTTTGCTTTGCTGGCATTTGCCATTTCATTGCGCGCGCAGACGCCCGCGGCGCCTCCGGCGAAGGCGCCCGCGAAAACCCCAACGCAAGCAGGGGCGAAGCCGGCGGCGGCCAAGGCTGCGCCACTCGTGGTGCCCGAACTGAAATTTGAAAAATACAAGCTGGACAACGGGCTGGAAGTGATTCTCTCCGAAGATCACCGGCTGCCGCTTGTGGCGGTGAATTTGTGGTACCACGTGGGGCCGGCGAACGAATTGCCGGGCCGCACGGGTTTTGCGCATCTATTCGAACACATGATGTTTGAAGGGTCGCGGCACGTGCCGGGAAGCTCGCATTTCCACTATCTGGAAGCTGCCGGGGCTTCGGACATCAATGGAACAACGGATTTTGACCGCACGAATTATTTTGAGACGCTGCCATCCAATCAGTTGGAGCTGGCGCTTTGGCTGGAGTCCGACCGCATGGGTTATTTGCCGGACAAGCTCGACCAGGCGAATCTTTCGAATCAGCAGGACGTGGTGCGCAACGAGCGGAGGCAGAGCGTGGAGAATGCGCCGTACGGCATCGTGGAAGAGGGGCTGTTCCATCAGCTCTTTCCTAGAGAACATCCTTACTATGGCGAAGTGATTGGCTCACATCAGGACATTCAATCCGCGAAGCTGGAGGACGTGCGGAATTTTTTCAAACTGTATTACGCGCCGAACAACGCGAGCCTGGCGATCGTCGGCGATTTTGATCCTGGGAGCGCGCGCGAGTTAGTACAGAAATATTTTGCGCCGCTGAAGCGCGGAGAAGATGTACCGAAGATCAAGGCACACACGCCGCCGATTACGTCGGAGCATCACGTGGCCATTCAAGATAACGTGCAGCTTCCACGCGTGTACATGGGATGGCTGACTTCGCCGATTTTCAAGCCGGGTGATGCGGAAGCAGACCTTGCGGCGACGATTCTGGGCGGAGGAAAGTCCAGCCGGTTGTACAAGAAGCTCGTTTACGAAAAACAGATTGCGCAAGACGTTGCGGTAAATCAGCAGTCGCTGATTCTCGGTTCCGTATTTGAAGTGCAAGCCACGGCGAAAGTCGGAGTCAAGCCAGAAGACCTCGAGAAGGCGATCAACGCGGAGATAGATGCGTTCCGCAAGGAGGGGCCGACGGCGGCCGAACTGGCGCGCGCGAAAAACGTGATCGAATCGAGAATCATCGCGGGCCTTGAGACTCTCGGCGGATTCGGGGGCGTGGCCGACCGTTTGAACAGCTACAACCACTATCTGGGCACGCCAGATTTTCTGTCCGCGGACATCGCACGATACGAGAACGCGTCGAAGGAATCGATTGAGGCGTTCGCGCAAGGGCAGCTGAATGGGAATCAGCGCGCGGTGGTTTATGGAGTGCCGGGGAAGCAGGACTTAGGAGCCGAGGTGCCGACTCCTAAAGCACCGGAGAAGGATCCTTCCAAGAATAATGGCGCGCCGGTGAACGCCGATGCGGAATGGCGGAAAGACCCGCCGAAGCCGGGACCTGCGAGCGCGCTGCATCTGCCGGTCCCCGAAAAATTCAAGCTTGCGAATGGGTTGACGGTGCTGTACAGCGAAAGGCCGGGGCTGCCATTAGTCGCGGCAGACCTCGTTTTGCACGCGGGAAGCGGGCTGAATCCGCTGGATCGCCCGGGACTAGCGAGCATGACGGCGCGGATGCTGCAGCAGGGAACGACGACGCGTTCCGCGTTGCAAATTGCGGATCGGGCTGCGGATTTGGGTGCGACATTGAGTTCGGGCGCGGGGACAGACACGACGGGAATTTCGACGCACTCACTGTCCCGGAATTTCCCGGATGCGCTGGAATTGCTGGCGGACGTAGCGCTGCATCCGACCTTTCCGCGGTCGGAGATTGAGCGCGTGCGCTCGGAGCGATTGACGGGGATCGTGCAGGAAAAAGACGACCCATTTTCCCTGGCGGTCCGCGTGCTGGACGCCGCGTTGTATGGATCACGGCACACGTACGGGTATCCGGATAGCGGAACAACAGAATCCATCAAGGCAATTTCGCGAGATGATCTGGAACATTTCTGGAAGCAGAATTATTTTCCGGACGATGCGGCGCTGGTTGTTACGGGAAACATCAAACTGGCTGCGTTGAAGCCGCTGCTCGAAAAACAGTTCGGAGGTTGGATGCCCGGAAGGCCAGCTCCGGCAGCACTGGGTTCGCCGGAGACAACGGATGCGAAGCTGATTCTAGTGGATCGTCCGGGAGCGCCGCAGACGACGCTGGTATGCTTCTCAATGGGGCTGCCGCGCTCGACGCCGGACTATGTGCCTGTGGAGGTGATGAATACGGACCTTGGTGGGCTTTTCTCGAGCCGGATCAACATGAATTTGCGGGAAGCGCACGGGTATACCTACGGAGCGTTTTCCTTCTTTATGTATCATCGTACGCCCGGGCCGTTCATCACGGGTTCCGATGTGCGGACGGACGTGACGGCGCCCGCAACTTCGGAAATATTCAACGAATTGAAGCGGATGCGCGACACGCAGATGACGCCAGCGGAACTGCTGCTCTCGAAGGATTCCATCGCGCGGTCGCTTCCCGGGCGGTTCGAACGCGGGACGGCGGCGGCGGCGACCTTCGCGGAACTCTTCACGTATGATTTGCCACTGGATTATTTTTCGACGCTGCCGGAGCGCATCAATGCCGTGACTGCCGAACAAGCGCAGTCCGTGGCGCAGAAATATATCGTCCCGGAAAAGATGATCGTTCTTGCGGTGGGCGACCGCGCGAAGATCGAAGAGGACATGAAGAAGCTGAATTTGGGCAAGGTCGAGATTCGAGATACGGATGGAAAAGTCGTTCATTGATCTCGAACAATTCGAGTGTTGACTCGGACAGGGGCGGTCGCTAAGATTTGCAGCAGAGCGATAACGCGCGGAAGCGCGACAGTGCTCAATTTCAGCCACGGAGGCGCCTGTGCGAACCACTAGCAAAGTTCACGTGGGCGGGTGTGTCTCCGCGGTTGACCTGAACTGACCGCGTCACTCCCTCCCGCAATTCAAATCCACTAGAACCTAATGTTGTTCTGATTTGGCACTAGCGGCGGTCGTGTGTTTCGTTGCGGCTGCGGGAGGATTCATCCGTGTCCATTACTGGAACTCTTGCACGGTGGGGATGGAATTCGTACTTTGAAGCGTTTTGGCATAACGGGGATTGGAGAAGTGCGGTCCCGGCGCGAGTTGTTGGGCAGCAACGGAAGTTCTGGCGCGCGGGGGGAGAGTTCGGCGAATGCTGGGCAGAAGCTAGCGGGAAGCTGCGTCTTGCGGCGGACGAAGGCGCGGATTGGCCGGCGGTCGGCGATTGGGTAGCGGTGGAACTGCATGGAGCAGGGTCAACTGCGGCGATTCAGGGAGTTTTGCCGAGACGGAGCAAATTTGTACGCAAATTACCGGGGAAGAAAATCGGGGAGCAGGTGATTGCGGCGAATGTGGATACGGGACTGCTGGTGTCGGCCATGGACGGTGATTTCAACCCGCGGCGCGTGGAACGGTATCTCGCGCAATGCTGGGAGTCAGGAGCGAAGCCAGTCATTGTGTTGAACAAAGCTGACGCTTGCGAGGACGCACGCGAGAAGGCGGCTGACATGGAGCGCGTCGCGGTTGGCGCAGCAGTGTGTGTTGTTAGCGCGAAAACAGGGCAGGGATTTGAGGAGATTCAAGAGTTCCTCAGGCCGGGAAACACGTTGGTGCTGCTGGGCTCTTCCGGAGTGGGCAAGTCGACGATCGCGAACCGGTTGCTGCGGCAGGCGGTGCAAGGAGTGCGGCCGGTTCGGGAGAGTGATAGCCGGGGACGGCACACCACGACCACAAGGGAACTTTTCATTTTGCCGGGAGGAGCCTTGCTGATGGACACGCCGGGGTTGCGCGAGATGCAACTGTGGGACGCGGAAGACGGCGTTGTGCAAACATTTGCGGACATTGATTCGCTGGCCGCACAGTGCCGCTTCGGAGATTGTCGTCATGAAGGGGAACCGGGATGCGCGGTGCTGGCAGCGATGAACGCGGGAACATTGGATCCGGGGCGGCTCGAAAACCGGCGGAAGCTGTTGCGCGAGCAGGAGTTTCTGCGGAGGAAAGCCGATCCCGAAGCGAGGCAGGATTGGAAGAACCGTATGAAGAGTCTGCACCGGGAAGTGAAGCGAATGTATGAGAGCCGGAAGAAAGAGGGAGAGGAGTAACGCACAAGAACAGGGCACGGCCCTCGGCATGTGCCACAGACAGAAGTGCAATAGCCGCTACGGTTTCTTTGGGGCTGGGGCCGGGTTCCCGGCCGGCGGATTGGTAATCGTGAACGCGAAAATTCCCAAATTCTCGGTTGGAAGCATCAGAGCATACTCACCGGCCGGGAGGTCTTCGCGTGGGCGCAAGAGCCAACAAGCATTTTCCGGCTGTACCAGTTCTGTCGGAACCTGATCAGACTGCTTGGCCTCCCCGATCTTGGTGCCCAAGACGGGTAGCCTGCCCGCGTCGAGCTCACGTGAATCTTTTTTAGGATGCAGTCTTACGAGCGCCGGTGCGCCTGGGAAGGAGGGGACATTGCAAATGGAGAAGACCGGCCTGCGAGTTTCGATCTGAAGCTCGGCGTGCTGTCCCGGATATTCAGCAATAATCGCGCCAGGGACTACTCCGTAAGTGAGCGATGAGACCAAGCCCCGTTTAGTACGAATCTTGGATGGGAGTTCCTGGGAAAGAGCTACCCAACCGGAATCGATGAGGACACTGGCATCATCTGGGTATTCCGCCGGCAAGTTTGAGGGAGCTGGAGAAGCCGTACTTGGCTTGTCTTGAGCCGGAGCGAGTTGTGCGGGAGGCAGCAGAGAAAATAGAACTAAGGCGGCCGCGCAACGCAACAAAGTATTCATCAGAACCTCCGAGATGCGGCATGGTAGCACAGGAACTACTTATGTTTAGACTCAATTTAGTACTAAGCGACGCGTTTGTGGATGAAATCGACGATGTCTTGGGTGGAAGTGCCGGGAAGGAAGATTTCGGCGATGCCGGACTGCTTGAGGGCGGGAATGTCGGCTTCGGGGATAATGCCGCCGACGAGGACGGTGACGTCGTTCATGCCTTTTTCGTGGAGGAGTTTCATGAGCTGAGGGCAGATGGTGTTGTGGGCGCCGGAGAGGATGGAGAGGCCGATCACGTCGACGTCCTCCTGGACGGCGGCGGAGGCGATCATCTCGGGGGTCTGGCGCAGCCCGGTGTAGACAACCTCCATGCCAGCGTCGCGCAAGGCGCGCGCGATTATTTTTGCGCCGCGGTCGTGGCCGTCGAGGCCCGGCTTGGCAATCAACACACGAATCTTCTTTTGCGTCATAAGCGAGTATCACTATGCCATGGAATTTGCAAAACGATGCCCGTCAGTTTGTCAGGCTGTAGTGGCAGGTCGGTTCAGCGAGTTTGAAATGTGTGTGCCACTTCGGTTCGGCAGGTTCGACAAAAACTGAATATTGGCCGTTCGCCTGGCTGACAATCTCCAGGACATAGCGTCCGGGCAAAGCACGGAATCCAAAGCGGCCTTGGCTGTCCGTGGTTTCCTTGCGCACGGCGGATTTGCGGACGTCATCCAAAGCTTTTTCGAGGGCGAAGCAGTGTTTTGTATCCGAGAGGTTGTTGAAACTCGCCAAGTTTGAGCGAACCATTTCATCCTTACTCTCGGCGGAGTAAACGCGAGCGTTGTCGGCCTTCTCCTGCTGGTTTTCTTGCTGCAAGTTAGCGAGCGCGGCAGAGATGCGCTGCTCCTGCTCTTCGGTCACCTCATAAAGGGTGACGCGCGCGCCCGAGAGTGCCACGGCGGCGCCAATGGACCCGGCCGCGGACACTTCTCCTGTGATTTTCGCGGTCTCCTGCCAGACGATATAGATCATCGCAATCGCGACTAGACCGAGGATCAAACCAAGGTATTTCTTTAGAAGCGACATAGACCGGCACCTCTAATCCCATTAAAGCGCGTCTGCTCCAGCTGTGCATCATCCGCGAGACACGTTGGCCGCGTTTAAGTAATGGCCACTTCTTCGTAGGTGCCGAAGACGTCGCGGAGGGCGTCGCAGATTTCACCGAGGGTGGCGTAGCATTTCACGGCTTCGTAAAGGAAAGGCATGAGATTTTCTTTGCCTTTGGCGGCGGCGCGCAGGGCATTGAGGCGGCGGTCGACTTCGGCTTGGGAGCGATCGGCGCGGAGTTTTTTGAGGCGGGCGGCCTGGCGGTGCGCGACCGTCTCGTCGATTTGCAGAATGTCGAGAGGTTTTTCTTCGGCGACGAAATCGTTGACGCCGACAATGATTTTTTCCTTTTTGTCGACGGCCACCTGATAACGGTAGGAAGCTTCGGCGATTTCGCGCTGGGGGTAACTGCGCTCAATGGCGGCGACCATGCCGCCCATGGCGTCGATACGCTCGATGTATTCCCAGGCGCCGTGCTCGACCGCGTTGGTGAGTGTTTCAACAAAATAGGAGCCGCCGAGCGGATCGACGGTGTTGGTGACGCCGGTTTCGTGGGCGATGATTTGCTGCGTACGCAGGGCAATAGTGGCGGCGAATTCCGTCGGCAGCGCCCAAGCTTCATCGAGGGAATTCGTGTGAAGCGATTGCGTTCCGCCGAGGACCGCGGCGAGGGCCTGAATCGCGGTGCGAACGACATTGTTGTAAGGCTGCTGCGCGGTCAATGAGCAGCCAGCGGTTTGCGTGTGGAAGCGCAAAGCCCAGGAGCGTGGATTCTTGGATTTGTAACGCTCGACCATGGCTTTGTGCCAGATGCGGCGAGCGGCGCGATACTTGGCAATCTCTTCGAAGAAATCATTGTGGGCATTGAAGAAGAAGGAAAGCTGCGGGACAAATTGGTCCACGTCGAGGCCACGGCGCATTCCCCATTCGACGTATTCGAGTCCATCGCGCAACGTGAACGCGAGTTCTTGAATTGCTGTCGAGCCGGCCTCACGGATGTGATAGCCGCTGATGGAAATAGTGTTGAATTTTGGCGTGTTCTTGACGCCGAATTCGAACGTGTCAATCACCAGGCGCATCGAGGGTTCTGGCGGATAGATGTATTCCTTCTGCGCGATGTATTCCTTCAAGATGTCATTCTGCAGCGTGCCGGAAATTGTCTTCCAGTCCGCGCCCTGCTTTTCGGCGACAGCAAGGTACATCGCCCAGATGACCGCGGCAGGAGAATTGATGGTCATCGAAGTGGTGACATTGGCCAGGGGAATCTTGTCGAAGAGCACTTCCATGTCGGCGAGCGAACTGATGGCCACGCCGCACTTGCCGACTTCGCCTTCGGAGAGCGGGTGATCAGAGTCATAGCCCATCAGCGTGGGCAAGTCGAAGGCGGTGGAGAGGCCGGTCTGGCCCTGAGCGAGGAGATAGCGGAAACGCTGGTTGGTGTCTTCAGCCGTGCCAAAGCCGGCGAACTGGCGCATGGTCCAGAGGCGGCTGCGGTGCATTGTGGAATGAATGCCGCGGGTGTATGGCGGCTCGCCAGGAAAGCCGAGATCACGGTCGGGATCCCAATTTGGCAGATCAGCTTTGGTGTACAGCCTGCGGATCCGATGCCCGGATATCGTGGTGAATTCGGATTGTCGCTCGGGACTTTTTTCCAGGGCTGGCTGGAGGGTGTTTTTCTCCCAGGCTTTCTCTCTTGGTGAGAGCTTTCGATCCGTTGATGAGGTTTCCAGGGGCGGGGCAGCTTGCGTCGCGCCTTTGGATTCTTCGCTCATGCTCATTGCCCCCGAAAGAGATTCGAGAAAACGAATCACCACATAACCAAGATTAATGCTATGCGAAAGGCGCGGAAGGGGCAAGCGTGGCGTGGATTTGGCGGTTGGAAGAGGGAATAGCCAGGCGAGACGCGAAAAAAAGCGGCCCGGACGATGATGTCCGGGCCGCTTGGGACAAGGAATGTCGGAACTACTTTTGGCCGTCGTTGAAAAAGAGTTTCTCAGTGCCTACGACCTGTCCGTGCAAGGTGCCGGGAATGAGCGTCTCGCGTTCGGCATCGCCTGACTTGGCGTCGGCAATGGTAACCTGATTGACTTCCAGGGTACGCCCGACAGCGCGCTCGTAATTGGCCTTGGCTTCCACGAGATTGGCCAAGGCACGGAGCTCCGTTCCTTGTGCGTTGATGAGGTCGCGTTGCGTCAGAATTACTTGGTAGACCGTGGATGCGCCCAGCTGATACTTTTTCTGCTCAGCGTCGAAGGTCTGTTGCTGGAGCTCGCGCGCCTTGCTGGCGGCCTCGACCTGGGCGCGGTCCTGTGTAAGAGCGATATAGGTGTTGCGCACGTCAAGGAGCGCCGCGTTCTTCAATTGCTGCAACTGCGCTTCGAGCTGATGTTGAAAAAGGATGGCGCGCTGGTTGTCCGCTTGCGCCGAACGATTGCGAATGGGGATGGTAACATTTAGTGAAACCTGGTAGTCAGGAAATTGGTTGTGAACGACCTGGCTTAGTGCTCCATTGAGTCCGCTGCTGTTTGTACCGGTCACGGTCACCTGCTGACCGGGCAGAAAGATTGGGATAAGGTTCCCGCCCTGGTCCACCATGACTGGCAGGCCGTTCGCCCCGACTACCGGCGCCCCGGGTGCCGGCGTGGAGGTGGTCTTAAGCGAATTGCCGGAAAGGCCGGACGTGCCGTACTGCGCCTGTAGCGTGGCAGTCGGCAGCAACGCGTTGCGCGTGGCCTTCAGGTCGATCTCACCATTCAACAAGTTGAGGGCCTCTTCCTGTAGTTCAGGCCTCTTCGCAAAAGCTTCCTTAACCCCTTCCTCAAATGTAGGTGCTTCGATGGCTTCCGGGTGGGACGGCGAATCTGTGGTGATGACTTCCACGTTCACGAAATTAGGCGCCAGGGGATTCTTGCTGATGGCATTTTTCAAAATCTGCTGATTCTGAAGGTTCACGGTCTGAGCAAAGATCAGGTTCTGGCGGTCAGTGGCGAGCTCAGACTCGGCGCGAGTGACGTCAAGCGGCGCCATGGTGCCAATCTCCAATTGTTTTTTGTTGTCGTTATAGAGTTTTTCGGCGACGGTTACGGCTTGCTGCTGGACCTTCACGTTTTCCCGGGCGAAGACCAATTCCCAGTAAGCGGTGATGGTATTCGTGACGGTAGTGATGGCCTGTTGAGTGAATGCCCAATCGGCGATTTTACGGTTGTTCTTGGCGATGCGAATGTTTCGGCTTCCAATGGAGCGGCCAAACCCGTTCAGCAATTGTTGCTGGAAGCCTACGAAAATGGAGGACAACACGGAAGGGTTAAAAAGCTGAAACGAAGACGTATTCGACGACCTGGTATTATCCCAGGCGACGAAAAGGCTCGTGCCCGTTTGCAGGCCCTGAGTGAACTGCGTGTTATAGATTGCGCTATGGCTCTTGAAGGCTGGCGGAATGGCGCCCGATGTCGTGCTAGTTCCTGTGCCGGAAGTGAGAGGGTTATTGACCGGTGAAACGCGCGAATCAAAGGAGACGGTAGTAACGATTTGCGGGTCCAAATTGAAAAGCGGGTTGTTGGCCGTTGAGCCGCCAAACACGGCGCCAGGAGTAGTACCTCCAAAACCTCCAGCTTGCGCTTTCAGGATGCCAGTGTCCGCGAACCACGGATTATAACGTTGCACCACGATGTCCATGCTGTTTTCGAGGGCCAACTCGACGGCTTCTTGCATGCTCAACTCCAACTTTCCGTCGTGGATAAGCTGGTCGATGCGAGGAGAATTAGTGAGGCCTGCCGGTTCGATCTTGATCGGCTTGTAAGGAGCAGTCAGGTTGGGAAAGGGCTTGGGCGCGCGTGTGTAATTGTATTTTGCAGAGCCAAGAGAAACCGGCATGATTGGCGCGGCGGGCTTGGCGGGCGCTGCTTGCGGAGTTTGCGGCGCGTCTTGCCCAAAGGCCGGGGAAATGGGTCCTCCCACTAGCGTTACGGCCAGGATGGCGGCCAACAGCGGTCGAGCATACAGCGTCTTCATAGTGCTCCTTACCCTCAAGATTTCATCCCCCAAGGGGCTTAATTTATAGGTACTCAACCTTGTAAAACGTTCTGAGAATGGAATTTGTTTCACGAGTTCAAGAAGTTGACCGTCTTGCGGCCACGCCGACGAGAGAGGAGCCGGAAGCCATCCCGAAGGCTGCACCGCACCGACACGGACCGGGCGAAGGAAGCAGTCTAACAGGGGCCCACATCCTTGACAACGCGAGAGGCGGCGGCTAGGCTGCTGACATTTCGACGGTTAGGATCTGGCAGGAGTTAGGTAGGCGGAATGCTGAAACGCGAAGAATTGTTGAAGCTTTTTGAGACGGCGGGCGCCATCCGCCATGGGCACTTTGAGCTGTCCAGCGGGTTGCACAGCGGCACATACGTCCAGTGCGCATTGGTACTGCAATACCCGCGCTTCGCCGAGAAGCTGGGGCAGGCGCTTGCCGCGCTCTTTTCAGATGCCAGAATTGACGCAGTCGTTTCGCCCGCTATGGGAGGGCTTATCATCGGACAGGAAGTCGCGCGAGCTCTGCCTGAGCGGAAGACTTCGACGGGTGGAGGAACGCCTGCACTTTTTGTGGAGCGCGACGCCAGCGGCATGATGACGCTGCGTCGCGGATTCTCACTCGCTCCCGACCACCATGTGCTGGTTGTCGAAGATGTATGGACTACGGGGGGCTCGACGCAGGAAGCGATTCGTGTGGTGGAAGAGGCTGGCGCGCGAGTCGTTGCGGCCGGCGCGCTGATCGATCGGAGTGGCGGGAATATCGACTTCGACGTGGAGGCGCAGTCGCTGATTCAATTGCCCATCGCCAGCTATGAGGAAGAAGATTGCCCGCTGTGCCGCGGCGGCAGTGTAGCGGTGAAGCCGGGGAGCCGCTTCGTTCGCAGCGCATTGTGATGCCCGGGGCCCGGCTCGGCATGCGCTATTTCAAGCTCACCATCGCGTACGACGGCACCGATTTCCACGGCTGGCAGATACAAGCAGGCAAGCCCACAATCCAAGGCGATATTGTTGAAGTGCTGCGCCGGCTCACGCAGGAGCGTGTCGTTTTGCATGGGGCTGGACGGACCGACGCCGGAGTTCATGCGCTTGGCCAAGTCGGGAGCTTCCGAACGCAATCGCGTCTTTCTGCGCAGGATTTTCAACGCGCGCTGAACGCCCTGCTCCCGCCTACGATTCGAATCGTGGGAGCGGATGAAGTCGGCCCGGACTTCAACGCGCGCTGGTCGGCGCGTGGCAAGACCTACCGCTACCGGCTGTATCGCGGGAGAGTCGTGCCGCCGATGATCTGGCGTTACGTCCTCCACTATCCGTTTCCTCTCGACGAAGACGCCATGCGCGAGGCCGCGGCCCGGTTTGTAGGCATGCACGACTTTGCATCGTTTGCGGCTTCGACGGGCTCCGAAGAGGACGACAAAGAGAGGGCCACGGAACGAGAAATCTTTGCGACCGAGTTAGTGCGTAAGGCGGACAACGAAGAGCTGGTGTTCACCGTTCGCGGGCGTTCGTTCCTTCGCTACATGGTGCGCAAGATGGTTGGGACGTTGCTGGACGTCGGGCGCGGAAAACTAGCCCCTGTGGATATCGAGCGATTGTTCGAACTCCGGGATCGCTCGAAGTCCGGTCCTACCGTGCCTCCGCACGGCCTCGTAATGGTCGAAGTGCAGCACGAGGAAGCATGGCACCTCTGAGCGATATGCGCTTCTAAATCAGTTGATTGCGTGGATGGGATTGCCGTCACCCTACGGTTGGCGCGCGAAAATCTTGCCACAAGCGCGATTAGCTAATATACTTAGCTAACCATGTACACCGTCCATCAAGCCAAGACTAACCTCTCGAAGCTTCTTCGCAAGGCTGCTCGGGGCGAGGAGGTCATTATTGCGCGCGGCAAAACGCCAGTGGCCAAACTTGTGCCTGTGCCTCGCCAGAAAAACAAGCGCATCCCGGGCCGGTGGAAAGGAAAGATTTCTTACACCGCTGATGCTTTCGCGCCGCTTACCAAAGAAGAGCTCGCCGAATGGGGCATCGAATGACGCAAGTCCTTCTGGACACCCATGCTTTGGTGTGGTGGCTCGAAGCAAAGGAGAATCTTTCACGCAAAGCTACGGAGACCATCGAAGATTCAGAAACGGTTGTGTTCGTTTCTGCCGCCTCTGGTTGGGAACTAGCGATCAAGACGCAAATTGGCAAATTCAAGTCAGCCGACCTCGTGCGTGTCCTTGAGAGGGAGATTGAGAAAGAAGGCTTCATCGAGTTGCCTATTTCGATGGAGCACGCTCTGCTCGCAGGCAGTTTTGATTCGCCCCACAAAGACCCATTCGACCGTTTGTTGATCGCCCAGGCACAAGTCGAGGGAATTCCGATCGTCAGCAATGATAAAGTGTTTGACCGGTTTTCCGTTCGCCGACTATGGTAGTCGTAGAAGTGGGGCGCGGCCACCTTCCAGCCTCAAAATCGGTTAGAATCCTGCTTATGGCAGCCACAGCCATTCCCATCGATTCGCTTCCTTCCATCAACCCGGCCACGGGGGAAGTACTCGCACATTTTGGGAGAACGCCGGCGTCCTTGGTGCCGGATATCGTTTCACGTGCGCGGCTTGCCCAACGAGATTGGGCGAAGGTTCCGATTCGCGATCGATGCGCGAAGTTGCGTGACCTCCGCGAAGAGATCATGGCTTCGCGCAACGAGCTGGCGGACGCCGTTGTGAGCGAATCCGGCAAGCCCCGTGTGGAAGCCCTCTTTGCGGATATTTTCGTTGCGCTGGATTCGGCGGAATACTGGTCCAGGAACGCGGTGAGCGCGCTTCGTACACGGCGCGTTCCGCACCACAGTACTGCCGCAAAAGCCAAGCGTGGCTATCTGGCTTATGACCCGCTCGGTGTCGTCGGCATCATTTCTTCCTGGAACTACCCACTTGCGATCCCGCTCAGCGAGATCATTCCGGCCGTCGCAGCCGGAAATGGCGTGGTATGCAAGTCGAGCGACTTCACGCCGCAATGTGGTGCGCTGATTGAAAGACTTTTCACTGTCTCAGGATTCCCGGAAAGCCTTGTCACCGTAGTCCAAGGTGGCGGAGAAGTTGGCCAGGCTTTGATCGACGCCTCGCCGGATAAGGTCATGTTCACCGGCAGCGTTGTGACTGGGCGGCGAGTCGCCGAAGCTTGCGCAAAGAAGCTAATCCCTTCCGTGCTCGAACTTGGCGGCAAAGATGCCATGATCGTGTTGGCGGATGCGAACCTGGACGTGGCCTCCAGCGCCGCTGTATGGGGCAGCTACACAAACTGTGGCCAGGTTTGCCTTTCGGTGGAACGGTTGTTTGTCGAGCGGGCCGTCGCGGAAAAATTTATAGCGCTCTGCGTGGAAAAAACAAAAAAGCTGCGCATCGGTCCGGGAAGCGATCCAGCGACCGACGTCGGCCCGCTTATTCGGCCCCAGCATGTGCGGCGCATGATCGATTTAGTCGATGATGCCGTCTCGCGAGGGGCTACTGTTCTGTGTGGCGGGCGCGCGCGCCCGGACGTTGGTTCGAATTTTTTTGAGCCCACAGTCATTTCTGACGTCGATTCCACCATGAAATTATTTCAAGAAGAGACCTTCGGGCCAATCCTCGCGATTCAAGTTGTGAAGGATGCAAAGGAAGCGATTGCGCAAGCCAACGATTCACCATTTGCGCTGGCGGCGAGCATCTGGACAAAGGACAAGAGTCGAGGGATGGCGCTGGCAGGGGAACTCCGAGCCGGGGCAGTCATGGTAAACGATGCGATTAGCTATTTCGGCATTGCGGAAGCGCCGCATGGCGGCTGTGGCACGAGTGGCTGGGGCCGCACGCATGGCAAGGCCGGACTGCTCGAAACCGTTCAAATGAAATATATTGATGTCGACGGCCTGCCGCGAAGCGAAAAACCCTGGTGGTACCGTTACGGTTCGGACCTGGAGCGCGCCGCGGATGCTTTTCTCCAATTTGAGTTTTCCGCGGGTATCGGGACAAAGTTGCGAAACGCCCGCAGCGCGATGAAAACCTTTTTCCGTGACCACGGATTGTAGAGAGGAGCTCCATGCCTGAAGAGACTGCCGCTTCACCGAAAATCAAAACGCGCAAGCCCCGGCAGCGCGCCTGCGATGAAAAAGATGAAAAGGGCAAGCTCTGCAACGGCCATTTGAAGCGCTACTACGATTATCCCAAGGAAATCGCGGCGGTCATTGGTTCGAAAGCGGAAATCTACCGCTGCGAATTCTGCAAGACGCTTTACCGACCAGATCCCGCACAGCAGCCGCAGAGCTACACTTTGCGCAACTAGAGCTTATGATTTAGCAGCAATCGAGGCCCGCCGTGCCGCAGAACGAATGGATCTACGACTGGAACACCGCGACGCCGCCGGCGATTCCGTCCGGCACGCGCGTCCTATTGGATGACGAAACGCTGCGCGACGGCTTGCAGAATCCATCCGTGTTCGACCCCAGCATTGAAGAAAAAATCGAAATCCTGCATCTGATGGAAGCGCTTGGAATCGACGCAGTCAATATCGGATTGCCTGGCGCAGGGCCGCGTGCCTTTGCGCATACCAAAGCACTGGCACGGGAAATCGCCACGCACCGGATGAAAATCAAGCCCAATTGCGCGGCGCGCACGCATGAAAATGACATTCGTCCGATTGTCGAAATTTCGCAGAGCGTGGGCATACCGATTGAAGCCGCTACATTTCTCGGCTGCAGTCCCATCCGCCGGCTGGTGGAAGATTGGACGGTCGATCACCTCGAACGCACTACCGAAAAAGCAGTAAAGTTCGCGGTCGAGAACGGACTTCCGTCCATGTATGTCACGGAAGACACCATTCGCACTGATCCCGATACCATGAAGCGGTTGTACTCCGCGGCCATTCGAAACGGTGCGCGCGCCATTGTTCTCTGCGACACCGTCGGCCACGCCACGCCAAATGGTGCGTTCAACCTTGTGAAGTTCGCCGTCGACGAGGTCGTGAAACCATCCGGCGAAAAAATTCGCATCGACTGGCACGGCCACAACGATCGCGGGCTTTCGATCGCGAATTCGCTTGCGGCTGTGGCTGGCGGCGCACACCAGGTTCACGCCGCCGCAAATGCCCTCGGTGAACGCGTTGGCAACACCCCCATGGAATTGATGCTCGTCAATCTTCGCCTCATGGGCCTCATTCAACAGGATCTCTCGCGGCTTAAGGAGTATTGCGAAAAAGTGGCTAAGGCTACCCATACCTCGATTCCGCCGAACTATCCCGTCGTGGGCCATGACGCGTTTCGCACCGCGACGGGAGTTCACGCTGCAGCGCTCATCAAAGCTTTCCGAAAAAATGATCTCGAGCTCGCCAACGCCGTTTACAGCGGGGTGCCCGCGCATCTCTTCGGCCTCGACCAGGTGATCGAGATCGGCCCGATGAGCGGAAAATCCAACGTGCTGTTCTGGCTGGAAAAGCACCGCATTCCCGCTGACGATGCCACAGTCACGCGCATCTTTGACGCTGCTAAACAATCTCCCCGTGTCCTTTCCGATGCGGAAGTTTTCGCGTTATGCACCGAGGCCGCACGCAATTGAGCCGAAAAACATGTCGTAAGCCGACGGTGAAACACGCCCTCGTTTGCGTTATCCTTCTGACTATGCCGGCTCGCTCCGTTGCTTCTCCCCACCCGCGTCGCCAGACCCAAGGTTCCCGACTCACCGACAACGCGCGAGTCCGCGCCGCTCTCGATTGGTTCACACCAAACATTTCCTGGGTCAACGACCAGCAGGTGCGTATCACGGAAATTCCTGCTCCGCCATTTCAGGAAGCGCAGCGCGCATCGGTAGTCAAAGAGTTGCTGGGCGAAACCGGCCTCGCTGTGCAGATCGACCAAACCGGCAACGTCATCGGGGAACTGCGTGGCGTGAATGAAAAGGAGATTGTCGTCGTTGCGGCCCACCTCGACACCGTTTTTCCTCCGGGCACGGACGTGAAGGTTCACCGCGATGGCAGCCGCATGACCGCGCCTGGAATTTCCGATAATGGCACTGGAGTGGCGGCACTATTGGCTATGGCGCGCGCCCTGCAGTTCGCGCACGTCAAGCCGCAGCGCACCGTTCTCTTCGTTGGCGACGTCGGGGAAGAGGGCGAAGGCAATCTGCGCGGTATGCGCGCGGTGGTGGACGCCTACCGCGGGAAATTAAAAGGAATCGTTGTCCTCGATGGCTCCGGCACCGATCATGTGACTACGAAAGCGCTGGCTTCGCGACGGCTCGAAGCCCTAATCACCGGCCCGGGCGGCCATAGCTGGTCTGACTTCGGCATGCCCAATCCCATCAATGCTCTGGTGCGCGGTTCCGTGCGCTTCATCAACACCAAAGTTCCCGCCAGTCCGCGCACTACCTTCAACATTGGCCAAATCGAAGGCGGCACCTCAGTGAATTCCGTTCCTCACGAGGCGCGCTTGAAAGTCGACATTCGCTCGGAGAGCGAGGACGAACTGACACGCCTCGAATCCGCCCTTCGCGAGTGCGTCATCGCCGGCGTTCGTGACGAGATGGAATCGTCGCGCGACCATTCCAAAGGGAAACTGGAGTGGAAGGTTGAATTGCTCGGCAGCCGTCCAGGCGGGGAATTGTCCGCGGATTCGCCCTTGCTGGCTGCGCTTCGCGCGGCCGATGAGATCGTCGGCAATCAGTCCCGCATCGAGCGTTCTTCGACCGATGCGAATATCCCGCTCTCACTCGGAATCGATGCCATCTCTATCGGCGCTGGAGGGAGCGGCGGCGGGGCGCATTCGCTCCAGGAGTGGTACGACTCTGCTGGCCGTGAGACGGGTATAAAGCGCGCACTTCTTACCGTCCTCGGAATTTCCGGAGTTACCGAGGACAAAGCCCAATGAAGATCCGGACGGATCGCGTTCAATCGCTCGTCTGGATTCTCCCGCTCGTTGTCGTTGCCTGCCTTGAATCATTTCACGCGAAAACGAGCGCGGCGCAAAAAACGCCAACCACGTCCTATTACACTCACGGGCGCATTTACACGAATGATCCGGAGCATCCGTGGGCGGAGGCCATGGCAGTCAGCGAGGGGAGAATCAGTTGCATCGGCAAGATGGACCACGTGCTAACTGATTGCGGCGGCGGCCAGGAAGGCGTTGACACACTCAACCTCAAAGGCCAATTCGTGATGCCCGGCTTCAATGACGCGCACGTTCATTTGGGCAAAGCCGCATCAGATGAGCTGGCAGTCCCATTGATTGGCGTATCTTCGCCCGAGGAGATGCAGAAGCGCGTCACCGATGCCGTCGCGCATCACAAGCCGGGTGAATGGATTACTGGAGGCGGCTGGGATCACACCACTTGGCCGGAAAAAAGATTTCCGAATCGCCAACAGCTGGATGCCGTCGCGCCCAAAAATCCCGTGATCCTAACGCATGTCTCCGGCCACGTGGCGGTCGCGAACTCTCTCGCGCTGAAAAGCGCGGAGATCGACAAACACACTCCCAATCCGCCGGGGGGCGAGATCGAGCGTGATGCGCTGGGCGAACCAACGGGCATGTTGAAAGAAGACGCGGCGATGTTGCTGGTCAAAGTGCGGATTCCCGATCCGCCCATCGATCAGCGACGCAAGGGCATCGAGATGGTGCTCCAAAACGTCGCCAGGAATGGCGTCACTTCCGTCCAGGACAATTCGGAATGGGCCGATTTTGAGGTTTACAAACAGCTCAAAGAAGAAGGCAAACTCTCCGTGCGCATCACGGAGTGGCTGCCATTCAATCTGCCACTCAACGAGTTGCAGAACATGCAAGCTCAGGGCGGTACTAAGGATCCCTGGCTGAAGATCGGCGCGCTCAAAGCAATCACGGATGGCGCTCTCGGCTCGCGCACGGCGGCAATGCTCGAGCCATATTCCGACGATCCTACTACCACCGGAATCCTCATCTACGATCCGGAAAAACTGCGCGTCATGGCCATCGAACGAGACAGGGCTGGTTTCCAGCTTGCCTTCCACGCCATCGGCGATCGCGCCAATCGCATCGCTCTCGACGTCTTCGAAGCCGTCGCCAAAGCCAACGGCCCTCGCGATCGCCGTGACCGCATCGAACACGCGCAAGTTGTCGAACCGCTGGATTTCGTGCGCTTTGCGCAGCTCAAGGTGATCGCCTCCATGCAGCCCTCGCATCAGACCACGGACATGCGCTGGGCGGAGGATCGCATCGGGCCCCAGCGCATCAAGGGTGCCTATGCTTGGTCCACGATGCTCAAGAACGGTGTGCAACTGGCCTTTGGAACGGACTACAGTATAGAACCTATCAGTCCGTTCCGCGGTTTGTACGCTTGCGTGACGCGCGAACGCCCCGATGGCGGTCCGAAAAAGGGCTGGGAGCCGCAGGAGAAAATCCCGCTCGAAGATTGCATCCGCGCGTATACCTCGGGTTCTGCCTACGCGCAGTTCGAAGAAGGTAAGAAGGGCGAGCTGAAGCCAGGCGAGTACGCCGATTACGTCATTCTTTCCAACGACCTCACCAAAGTCCCTCCTGCACAATTCACCAAAACACGCGTCCTTCGCACCGTCGTCGGTGGCCGCACGGTCTTCCAGAGCAATTAAGCTTTAGCAGGACAGAAAAACCCGTTGAAAAAGTGACAGCACGTACCAGGACTGAGCGTCAGCTTTGGTGCACTCCAAATCCGCAAAAAACTGAGGCCGACTCAGTCTCTTCTGATTTCCATATAATCTACGGTCCATGGTATGGAAGCGCGAAGCGCTGGCGCGGCTTGAAGTCATTGTGGACTCCTATCTCTCGGTGAACGCGCCCGTGCAATTAGCGATCCCGAGATTTCTCGAACAGCGCCACGCATTCCAGAAACAGGTGCTATCGCGCGTGCGGCGAAATCTAGCGGTACTCGATCACCAGTTGGCGGAGCAGGAGGCCGTCTCGCGGCTGAGAGTAGAGGGTGGCTGGTGCGCAGTGCTGCGGGTTCCCTCGACGCGTTCCGACGAAGAGATTGCCCTCGAGCTTCTCACCTCCAAGGGTGTCTACCTTCATCCCGGCCACTTCTACGACTTCCCCTCCGACGGATTTCTAGTTGTTAGCCTTATCACACATGACGTGGACTTCTCTCTTGGGATGGCCAATGCGCTCCCACTTCTAAGGTGAGAATACCGCTTTTCTCAGGCGTATCCGCCGATCATACGCAGTTCTTTTTGGCTTCATAATCTAGTAGATGATGCGCAGGTGACATACAGTTTATGGAATATACAGACGGGAGCCTGCTTACATAGTTCTAGTACCGCCACACTAAACAAAGAAGTTAGTCAAACTTCATGCAGAAATAACATAAGTCATAGATTGGAAAGCACATTGCAGTGTTCTGCACTGGATCTCGGGTGGTCCTTAAGATTTCCATACTCTCAAAGTTTGCTTATGGGGGCAAATGATATGAAAAATGTTCTGCGCGGAGGCTCGGTTCTGCCTCTTAGTTTGTCTTTCCTGGCAATCGCGGTATTCCTTGGCTTGCTCGCTCCCGGAGCCTTTGCCGACGTCAATGGTCGCATCCGTGGAACCGTCTCGGATGCGTCTGGAGCGGCGGTCGTGGATGCTAGCGTGAAAATCGTGAATATAAGTACGAGCTTGGAACGCGCGCTAACAACGACTGATGTCGGCACGTTTGACGCGCCGAATCTCCCCCCAGGAACGTACACCGTGACGATAACAAAAACCGGGTTTCGGACCTTCAAGCAGACGAGTATCAAGCTGGAATCAGCGGCGACGTTCGTGGTTTCCGCGACTCTCGAAGTCGGCGAACTGTCTGCAACGGTAGAGGTTACGGCGGAGAAACTCCAGGCGGACACAACCACTATGCAATTAGGGGGCGAGCTTGCGAGTGGAGACCTTAAGGACTTTCCGTTGCTGAACCGCGCCTGGATCAACCTGCAGACGACGCTCCCCGGCGTGGTGGCTTCGTCGGATCGGTTCGGGAGCAACTTCGCGACAAATGGGAATCGTACACAATCGAACAATTACGTTGTGAACGGAACCGATTCCAACGACCTGCCGCTGAACACCCCTATCGCGAATGCGATCAACCCAGACGCGATCCAGGAAGTGAAGGTGGTAGACAGCACTTTGAATCCCGAATATGGCCGAAATTCGGGCGCGACGCTGATGGTGGTAACAAAATCCGGGACGAACCAATTCCACGGCAGCGCTTTTGAGTTCTACCGCGATACATTCATGAACGCGAGGAACTTCTTCACCCCGGTGACTGCGTCTGCGCCGCCCTTCCACCAGAACCAGTTTGGAGGGAGCATCGGTGGACCGCTTCTGAAAAACAAGTTGTTCGGCTTTTTTGCTTATCAAGGTACCAGGTCGTTTAACGGAGCCGCGCAGAACACCCCTGTGTTTACCAACGCCCAGCGGGGCGGCCAATTCACAGCTGGTTCGTTATCTGGCCCTTCTGCCTTCCCTCTAAATGGCGATGCCGCGTCTCCATGTCCAGTCGGCACCCCGGCATGCCCTGCTGGAACCAACTACAGCACTCTCTTTAGCACGGGCCAGATTCCTACTCAAGACTTTAACCCAGTGGCCATAACACTGCTGAACAAATTTGTGCCCCCGCCGAACGATTCCACGGGAACGAAATTCTTGTTCTCGACCGGCAACACCTCGGCGCCCAACCAGTACTTGAGCAGAGTGGATTACAATCTTGGCGCGAAGGACACCTTGTTTTTCTACTTCTTTACCCAGAGAAACAAGCAGTCCAATACGCTGCCCTTTACAGGGGCGACGCTGCCGGGATTCAGGGAAATCGACAGCAGCAAAATTTATCAATACACTGTCAGCCACACTCACTTGTTCAGTCAGAGGATGCTGAACGAGTTCAAGCTGGGCTACAACCGCTTTAATTTCGATGCTGTGGAGCCGGCCACGCCGGCACTGCCTTCCAGCGTGGGGTTCACGGGCATCGTCCCTCAGAACCCCAAGGCAGCCGGCCTGCCCGTAATTAGTGTAACTGGGCTGTTTACGCTTGGTTTTTCCGATAATGGACCGCAACCTCGCATTGACGAGGCCACCCAACTTGTTGACAGCTTCTCTTACACCACGGGCAAGCACGCTTTCAAGTTCGGCGTCGACATCCGTAGAGGGCAAGTTAGCAATCCCTTTTTCTTCGTGAATAGCGGTCACTTTGATTATTTTGGCGCTGCAGGCTTCACGACAAGCGACCCAGGTGCGGATTTCCTGCTTGGACTGCCCGACGACTACTTCCAGTCCAGCGGCAGCGTCATTCATGCGCGCGCGTGGGAATATTACAGCTATATCCAAGATCAATGGAGGATTCTCCCCAACCTCACGTTCACGTATGGCGCGGGTTGGCAGATTGACACTCCGCTGACAGATCTGTTTAACAACAAAAGAGCAATCAATGGATTTAGGCCGTCGCCGGCCCAGCAGTCCGTGATTTACCCCACGGCACCGGCTGGATTGGTATTTCCTGGGGACCCCGGGATGAGCGCCTCCGGCTACCGGACGCACTATAACAACTTCGCTCCACGCCTCGGCTTCGCCTGGAACCCGATGAAAAAGCTGACACTGCGCGCGGGTTGGGGCATCTATTACAACAACTCCGAAGAGGAGCTGACCCTCCAGAACTTGCTGGCACCCCCGTTTTCATTGTTTGACCTCGGCGCGAGCGATTTTCCTCTGGGCGGCCAGCCTGCTTTTGCGACTCCCTTCTGTGACGTCAGTGGTGCCGGCTGCGTGCCGCAAAAGTACCCCTTTACACCACCAAAAACGGTTTCGACGGCGGACTGGCTTAACATCTTTGCCCCGTTCAGCCTGAACGTGCTGGATCCCAACTTCAATGTGCCATATTCCATGAACTACAATCTGACGACCCAGTATCAAGCAACCCCCACGATACTGACCACCTTTAGTTATGTGGGTTCTCAAGGGCGGCGCTTAGAAGGTGTGGTTGAACAGAACCCGTACAATGCTCAGGCTTGTCTCAACTCTACGCAATTGATTAGTGGTTTCCTTTGCAAACAGCGCGTTGTCCCGGAGTACCTTTACAACGGAGTCGGGACGACCGCCCCAGCGTTTCCGTTTGGCTCGGTCGGGCAGCAGGGTACTTTCCTGACCTCGAACTACAACTCGTTCCAGGCCACAGTTGAAAAGTCTTTGTCCCACGGCCTGAACCTGCGCGCGGCATACACTTACGCTCACGCGTTGGACAACGGGTCGAGTTTTGAAGCGGGGAACATCATCCCTGGCAACCTTCGTGGCACATACGGCGACTCTCAATTCGATGCGCGTCAACGCCTCGCAGTGGAATACCTCTACCAGATTCCGGACTGGGGTTTTGGCCATCTCCCGCAGCGCCTTACCAAGGGATGGACGTTGTCGGGGATCACCTCACTTCAGACTGGCTTCCCCATCAGACTTTCTGAGTCGAGTGTGCGCAGCTTGCAGTGCAACGCGGGCATCACCTTCTACGGTTGCTGGGACCGTCCGGATGTCATTGCCCCATTAAAGATTTTCTCCGATCCCCGCCAAATTCAAACACTGGCCAATGCCCTCGGGGCCAGCCACACGGGCCACTTCTACTTCGATCCATCCAGTTTCAAGAGAGAAGCAGTGGGGACGCTCGGCAATGCCGGACGGGACTTCTTCCACGGGCCCGGCATCAACAATACAGACCTCTCGTTCTATAAAGACACCGCCATCCGTGAAAACGTCAAGCTGCAACTTCGCGTGGATTTGTTCAACGCGTTCAATCACGCCCAATTCAACAATCCCTCTGGGAACGTGTCCAGCTCGATATTCGGAGAAATAACGACAACGCGTATCGCGGCTCGCATCACGCAGTTGAGCGTTAGCTTCAACTTCTAGGTAACTGACGCTAAGTGGATGTATTGCCGAAGGGGCCGACTTCGAGAACGAAGTTGGCCCCTTCGGCCTTTACGCCCAATGGAGGAGCCCGCAACGCGTCGCGCATTGACCCGAGCGGGATTGTTGCGGGAAACTTCGGTAAGCGCATGCGGGGGAAGCCGAGCGTTGCTGCCAGTAGCCTCTGGAGACTCTCAAAACTCCTGCTTGACTGGTGAAGCCATGAAAACAAGAGCCGAGAAGCGCGCAAAATCTGAAAATGCGATGATCTTCGTCCTATGCCTGCTCGCGCTACCAGTGAGCAGCTTCGGGCAAGGGCCTTCACCGGCAATGGGTGAAAGACTAGGGCAGGGGACTTTTGTCAGTCCAAATTTCGTGCTCAATTTAGATGTTCAGGTGCACGGGCCGGACGGAGCGCCATTGAATTCGACGGCCGTTGTGACTCTTTACGCATCGTCCGGGCTACCGGTCTCCACCGCAACGACGAAAGGCACTCGGGCGCTCTTCGCTCAATTGGCGCCCGGGCAGTATTACGTGGAAGTGGAAGCGCCAGGCTATTGGAAGATTAGAGAAAATGCGATGGTCCAACCCACGCTGTCGGATAACGTCGTAACTGTTTCCCTGACTCCATCTGTGGCCGGCAGTGCGCCGCCGGTCTACTCTCATATGCCGCTGCTGAAGCCCGACGTACAGAAGGACCTGAGCAAAGCTGTTGCGGCCCTGAAGGACAACAAGATAGATTCGGCTCAGAAACAGATGAAAGCCGTATTGAGGGCCGCGCCGAATCATCCTGACTCGTTGTACATCATGGGGTTGCTGGCGGAAAAGAAGGGAAACACGGCAGAGGCCCAGAGCTTTTGGAATAAGGCAATTTCATCTGATCCGAACTATGGGCTTTCCGTCTACGCGCTTGGGCAATCGTACCTGCGCGAAGGAAATTACCAAAAAGCCGACGAACTGGGTCAGAAGGCACTTGAACTCCAACCGAATTCATGGAGGGCCCATTTCTTGCTGGCCTCGGTGGCGTTCCGGCAGGACCGTTATGGGGAGGCTGTTTCTCATGGTGAAAGGGCTTTGGAATTGGGCAAGGAACAGGCGGCTGGCATTTCCATCGTCCTGGCACAAGCTCTAGCAGTACAAGGCCGCAGGGATGAAGCAATTCAGGCACTGAATCAGTACCTCGCGACAAAGCCTGAAAGTTCAAATGCCCAGAAGGCGGGGCAATTGCTGGCACGTATCCAAAGTAAGGCGGACCAGTTCGTGATCGCCGGCCACGAGGTCGGGATGGCACCCGCAGAGGCCCCCCAGCCGGAAATTACGCCGCTTGTTGAACATTGGGTGCCGCCTAACGTAGACGAAGTCCAACCTCCCGTCGAACCCGGTGCCGCTTGCGACTTGCCGGACATCTTGGCGAGCGCGGGGAAACAACTGCAGCATTTGCCTGACACGTTGGACCGTTTTTCTGCAACGGAACGGTTAGAACATCAGAATGTCAGCGAAAACGGGATCGCTTCAAAGGGAGAGACCGTCTCATTCGCGTATGTAGTCTCGATTCACGAGACCCGTCGCGGCTCCCTCAATGTTGAGGAGTATAGGAATGGGGCGGATGACGCATCTGTATTTCCCGAGCACTTCGCCACGCGCGGGTTGCCGACACAGGTGTTCGTGTTTCATCCTTATTACCAAGGTGAATTTGATATAAAGTGTGAAGGGTTGGCCCGACAGGGAACTGGCTTTGCTTGGCAGGTCCACTTTGAGCAGAAAGCCGATGTCCCTAGCCGAATGCAAGTTCATTATCTGAACGGCCGCCGCTATCCGGTACCGCTCAAGGGGCGCGCTTGGATTGACTCAACCAGCTACCAGGTCGTTCGCTTGCAAACCGACTTGCGGGAGCCGGTGAAGCGCGCCGGCTTGATTGCACAGCATACGGATATCGTATACGGTCCGGTGCGATTCCGGAAAGATAATTTAGATCTCTGGTTGCCCATCAGGGCAGAGTTTTTTGTGCAAACAAAGGGACACCGCGTCCACAGACGACACGATTTTAGCGATTACGTCTTGTTCGCCGTTGAGGACAAGCAAACAATAGGCAAGCCTAGGGGTACCCAAGAGCAACAGTGAGGCGCACTTTTCGAATCCACTCGCCCCCAACAGTACAGTGTCTTAACAAATCTCCTACCGGAGGCGACCCGGAGGATCGGCGGGGGAAGGCATGGCGGCGGATTTGCCGTTACTAGGGGAATTGGCGGTGACGCGTACAGGCGCCGGCTGGGGGATTCCTGCACCGGCATTTAACTCAAGATGGTCTTTGGCGCACGCAGGGCAATAGCCTTTGCCGGTGTCCTCATCGCGCAGGCTGGCGAGCTCGTGCTCGAGTTCCACGTGCTTTGCAGTGAGCTAGGCGGTGCGCTCCTCGACCAGTTATTCAAGGTTGAGACTGGTAGTTGCGGTTTTCGATGATCAGCCGGCGGTGTTGCGGCCCGAAGGCATTGTCCTGACGAATGACGCTTTGCCCGCCAATGGCCGGGAATCAGCCTTAAACGAAATTGGGTTCAGCATGACAGTCTACTCAGACCGTGACAAGGACGGCGACCGCATCGTTTGGATGCAACGGCGACGATCGCCCCGAAAAGAAAGTAGGTGGCCGGAAACTAAGAACTGAGATGAATCACCGGCCGTTGGAGTAGTACTTCACGTCGACGGCGTCGTACATGGTGGCCGTGGCGGTGTGAGTTTTTTCGTAGACGTCGATTGCGGTGGCGTGTTGCAACGTAGTGCCGATGTCGTCGAGGCCTTTGAGCAAAACTTCCTTGCGTGACGGAGCGATTTCAAATTTGAACATGAGACCGTGTTTGTCGGCGATGGTCTGGTTCGGCAGATTCACCGTAAGCGAATAGCCTTCTTCTTTTTCGGTACGCTTGAAGAGTTCGTCCACTTCCGCTTCGCTGAGCGTTGCGGGCAGGATGCCGTTCTTAAAACAATTGTTGTAGAAAATGTCTGCGTAGCTTGGCGCGATAACCACGCGGAAGCCGTAATCTTTCACGCCCCACGGCGCATGTTCGCGGCTGGAGCCGCAACCGAAGTTGGCGCGCGCCAGCAAAACCGAGGCGCCTTTGTAGCGCGGAAAATTCAGCACAAATTCCGGATTCGGTTTTTCGCCGGGGAGATAGCGCCAGTCATAAAAAAGTATTCGCCCAAATCCTTCGCGCGTCAGCGCCTTCAGAAATTGTTTCGGCACCATCTGGTCGGTATCCACGTTGACGCGGTCCAGCGGCATCACCACGCCAGTGTGTGTGGAAAACGGTTGCATTTTTCTTAGTCTCCCAGGACCTCAAAATTTTTTACATCCGCCGAATCAGACCAATAAGCCGCGCCTTTCTTAATGCGATCTACGCGATTCGTCGAGATAATGTCGTAAGTGATTCCGTTACATTCCAGATGCTGATCGCACTCACTAACCAGCAAAAGCTTGATCTCGGCGATTTCGCCATCAGAGAATTCGACACGCAATCGTTTCTCTTGATGTTCGCGCCCAAATCGATTCTTGATTGTGGTCATAATAAATCACGATCATTCGACCGATGAAACGTTGTCGAGTGAACGGACGTCGACGAAATGGCCGGCGATGGCAGCGGCTGCGGCCATGACCGGGCTGACGAGATGCGTGCGGCTGTCTTTGCCCTGGCGGCCCTCGAAATTGCGATTGCTGGTGCTGGCGCTGCGCTCGTGGGGCGGCAGGACGTCGGCGTTCATGCCGATGCACATGCTGCAACCGGCATCGCGCCATTCGAAACCCGCAGCGCGGAAGATTTTGTCGAGACCTTCTTTTTCGGCTTGCGACTTGATGCCTCGGGAGCCGGGGACAATCAGCGCCTGCTTGATGTTTTTTGCTACGTGTTTGCCTTCCACAAAATGCGCGGCGGCCCGGAGATCATCGAGCCGCGAATTGGTACACGATCCGATGAACACGCGGTCCACGGGAATATCCACGATAGGCGTGCCGGCTTTGAGGCCCATGTACTTGAGCGCGCTTTCCGTGGCCTTCTGATCGTTGAGATCCTTGAAGTCATGCGGATCGGGAACGCGCGCAGTGACGCTGGTGACCATGCCGGGGTTTGTGCCCCACGTAACCTGCGGAGCGATTTGCTCGGCGTGGAGCTCGACGGTCATGTCAAATTTCGCGCCGTCGTCGCTCCGCAATTGTTTCCAGCGCTCGACGGCTTCCTGAAATGCTTTGCCGCGCGGGACAAACGGGCGGCCTTCGAGATACGCGAACGTGGTTTCATCCGGCGCGATCATACCGGCGCGCGCGCCGCCTTCGATGGTCATGTTGCAGACAGTCATGCGCCCGTCCATCGAAAGGGAGCGAATGGCTTCGCCATCATATTCCGCCACGTGGCCGTTGCCACCGCCGATGCCGATTTTTCCGATGATGGCGAGAATCAAATCCTTTGCCGTAACGCCCTTGGGACGCTTGCCATGGACGAGAATGTGCAGCGTTTTCGAGCGCGACTGCACGAGGCACTGCGTCGCAAGCACGTGCTCGACTTCGCTTGTGCCAATGCCAAAAGCAAGCGTGCCGAACGCGCCGTGCGTCGAAGTGTGGCTGTCACCGCAAACAATCGTCTGGCCAGGCTGCGTGATGCCAAGCTCGGGGCCGATGATGTGCACGATGCCCTGATTCTTGCTGTTCATGTCGAACAGGCGCACACCCGATTCGCGGCAATTCTTCTCCAGGGCTTCAAACTGCAGCTTTGCGTCGTTGTCGAGGATGGGCAGGGTGCGGTCAGTGGTGGAGACGGAGTGGTCCATCACCGCGAACGTGAGATCGGGGCGGCGCACTTTGCGGCCTTCGGCGCGCAGCCCAGCGAAAGCCTGGGGCGAGGTGCCTTCGTGAATGAGGTGGCGGTCAATGTAAATGATTGCGGGCTGGCCGGGTTGCTCGTGAACAACGTGGGCGTCCCAGATTTTTTGATAGAGCGTTTTAGGCGTCATGGAAGTTCCATTGAATTCTAGCACTCCTGCGATGGGAGGCAAACGGAGGTGTCGAGGGTTGGAAGGGGCAGTCAGGCGTGATAGAAGAGGGCAGTGGACGGAGAGCGAAACGTGAAACAGGGCAAAGTGAAGTGGGGGGTGCTCGGCGTTGCAGGGATCGCAGTCAGGAAGGTCATTCCCGGAATGCAGAAAGGGGAGTGGAGCGAGGTTGCGGCAATTGCTTCCAGGGATTTGAAGAAGGCGAAAGAAGCGGCGAAGAAGCTGGGAATAGCAAAGGCATACGGGTCGTACGAAGAGCTTTTGGCGGACGCGGAGATTGAGGCGGTCTATAACCCGTTGCCGAATCATTTGCATGTGCCCTGGTCCATCAAGGCGGCGGAGGCGGGAAAGCACGTGCTTTGCGAGAAACCGCTGAGCTTGACGGTGGCGGAGGCAAGAACGCTTTTGGAGGTGCGAGATCGCTGCGGAGTGAAGATCGGCGAAGCGTTCATGGTGAAGACGCACCCGCAATGGTTGAGGACGCGGGATTTGATTCGCAAAGGCGTGGTTGGAGATTTGCGAGCGATCGTGGGAGTCTTCAGTTACTTCAATCGGGATCCGGAAAACGTGAGAAACAGGCTGGAATGGGGCGGAGGCGGCTTAATGGATATCGGGTGCTACCCGATTACAACGTCGCGGTTTATCTTTGGAGAGGAGCCGGTCAGCGTGTTGGGACTGATTGAAAGGGATCCGGATTTTAAGACGGACCGGTTGGCGTCGGCGATTCTGGAATTTCCATCGGGGCAAGCGCTGTTCACGTGTAGTACGCAGCTGGTGGCGTACCAGCGGATGCAATTTCTGGGGACACAGGGGCGGATTGAGATCGAGATACCATTTAACGCGCCGCCGGACCGTCCAACAAGAATTCTTATTGATGATGGACGAGATGTGTTTGGCGGAGGCATCCGGATAGAAATGATTCCCGTTTGCGATCAATATACGGTTCAGGGGGATGCGTTCTCGCGGGCGATTCGCGAGAGCAGCGAGGTTCCGGTACCGCTCGAGGATGCGATTGCGAATATGGCGGTGATTGAAGCGGTGTTTCGAGCTGCGGAATCGGGTAAATGGGAACGGCCTGAAGTGTGATAAGCGAAGAGGCTTTACGATGGCGATTCGAACAATTCTGCAACTGGGTGATCCGGGATTACGCGAGGTTGCCGAGAAGGTGAGGGATCCTGCGGCGCCGGAGATTTGCGCGCTGGTCGAGGATTTGTCTGACACGCTTGCTTTTTGGAGGAAGACGACGGGATACGGCCGGGGCATTGCGGCGCCTCAGCTCGGCGCGAGTTTGCGAGTGATTTTTTTGCGACTTCCTGGGGAAGCGGCTTGGCCGCTGGTGAACCCGGAAATTACCTGGAGGACTGTAGAGAAAATTGTGGTTTGGGATGCGTGTCTGAGTTTTCTATCGATTTTTATGCAGGTGGAGAGGCATCGTGAAATCCAGGTGCGCTATCAGGATTTGCGCGCGGAGTGGCACGAAGTGCACGCGAGTGAAGAGCGGAATCTTTCGGAGCTCTTGCAGCATGAAATTGACCATCTCGATGGCATCCTGGCAGTCGATCGCATTACCGATATAAAGACGATGTGCACGCGCGAAGAATTTGAGAAGAGGTACCGAGCGGGGAGTCCCTATGCTGTCGCGCCTGCTGGCAAAAGAGGCGGCGAGCTCGTAGAATAAAGATTGGCAGGCACTCCAGGGCTGCATTTGGGGAAGGCTGGAAAAAAATGAGTGCTGTCTATTACACGACGTTCGAGAGTCCTGTCGGGCCGCTGCTGTTGGCGGGCGGCTCGAATGTGCTGCGCCTAGTGAGTTTTGAGAGCACAAAGCATGCGGCGCCTCCGCAAGCCGCTTGGAAGCAGGGCAAAGCGCCGTTTGCGGAAGTCATCCGCCAATTGCACTCGTATTTCCGCGGTGAGTTGAGAGAATTTGATGTGCCGCTGGCGTTGGAAGGAACGGACTTTCAGCTTCGCGTATGGAACGCCCTGCGCGCCATTCCCTACGGAGAAACAATTTCCTACGCACAACTCGCCGAGCGCATCGGTAATCCCAAAGCCGTGCGCGCCGTGGGATTGGCGAACGGAAGCAATCCCATCCCTATCATCGTGCCATGCCATCGCGTCATTGGCAGAGATGGCAGCCTCACGGGATTCGGTGGCGGCCTTTCCACAAAAAAGAAGCTTCTGGAACTCGAAAGCAAGCAGCTGACTCTGCTGTAGACGATTTGCGCCCTGTTAGGCACTGTGCGGCGTCGTGAGAAATTTAGGCTAGAGTTCGCGCGAATCAGAAAATAGAGAAGCAACCGCTTTCACAGGCGCGTGAAACGCCAGAAGGAGCAAGGAAGCGCAGGCGTAAATGACGAGCCGAAGTCTCATACCTATAGAAACACGGCAGGGCAAATAGAGTTGCGCCGGGCGAAGAGAGGGCGAAAGGGCTCGCAGCCGCCGGCGATGGATGGAACCAGCAGGACGCGATCGCCTTCTTTGAGGAAGCAGGATTCGCCGCCCAGGAAACGGATGTCTTCCTCGTTGAGATACACGTTGAGGAATTGGCGGATTTGGCCCTGATCGTCGCGGACGTGGCGGCCGAGGTCGGGGAAGCGCGAGGTGAGTTGGTTGAGGGCTTCAGCAACCGTGGCGGCGCTACAGTCCACTTTTGGGGCGCCGTCCGTGAAGCGCCGGAAGGCTGTTGGGATTTCGATGGTTACGAGCATTAGTCGTTCTCCTCTTTCCATTCCAAAAATATTCAATTCGTGGTGGTCATTGCTTTAATCGGCGAAGTCCGCCTCGAGATGGGCGCAGCATGCTGCGTCCCTACACTTTTGCGCTTGCTGCTGTGGCGCCAAGTTGCGCGTCAAGATAAGCCTCGAAAGCTTCCAGGCGCGGGGCGATGGCCTCGCTAGCTGGAAATTCGGCAGCGACGGCGTCGGTGGTCTTGAGGCCGTTACCGGTGATGCAGACGACGGTGGTCTCGTCCGGCTTGATGCGGTTTTGTGCGATTAGTTTTTGGGTCACACCGGCCGTCACGCCGCCTGCCGTCTCGGTGAAAATGCCTTCGGTTTCGGCGAGCAGCTTGATGGCGGCAACAATCTCGGGATCGGAGATATCTTCTGCCCAACCGCCCGAGTCGCGAATTTGTTTGATGGCAAAGGATCCGTCGGCGGGATTGCCTATAGCGAGCGAGCGCGCGATGGTGTTGGGTTTCTGCGGCTCGAAGCGCGCGAGGTTGCGCTTCACCCCATCGGAGATCGGCGAGCAGCCGGTGGCTTGAGCGCCGAAGAATTTTACGGGCTTCGGTTCGACCCAGCCGAGGGTGACTAGTTCGCGGAAGGCTTTGGCGATCTTGGTGATGAGCGAGCCTCCGGCCATGGGGACAACCACGTTGTCCGGGAGTGTCCAGCCGAGTTGCTCAGCGATTTCGTAACCGTGCGTTTTCGAGCCTTCGGAATAGTAGGGACGCAGGTTGACGTTGACGAGTCCCCATTGAAAACGGTCAGCGATTTGCGCGCACAGGCGATTGACGTGATCGTAGTTGCCGTTGATGCGCACGATGCGTGCGCCATAGACGGCGGTGTTGAGCACCTTGGCGGGCTCCAAGTCAGCGGGAATGAATACGCAGGCGTCGAAACCCTGCTGCGCGGCTTGCGCGGCCACCGCGTTCGCAAGGTTGCCGGTGGAAGAGCAGCCAACGGTGGTGAAATTGAAGCGGCGCGCAGCAGAGAGAGCGGTGGCGACGACACGATCCTTGAAAGAAAGTGACGGGAAGCAGACGGCGTCATTCTTGAAATAAAGATTCTTCATTCTCCATTTATCGGCGAGTTTGCGCGAAGCGACCAGCGGCGTGCCGCCGACGGAATTTGGTCCGACGTAGCCTTCGGGAAGGGGGAGAAGCTCGGAATACCGCCACATGTTGAAGTCGCGGCGAGCAAGATTTTCGCGGCGAGCCGTTTTCCTCAGCGCATCGTAATCGTAGGCCACTTCGAGAGGGGAAAAACAGTCTTCGCAGAACGAACGGGGGACGTTGCCCCAGGTTTTGCCGCATTCACGGCATCGGAGTTCGTAAAAAGCAGTGGTAGACATAGAACAAGTCCTTGAGCAAGCAATCAGCATCAGTGCAGTGCAAGCCACAAAAGCGGCAAGAACTGAACGGCCGGGTTTCTGGGCGTTGGAATTCGATTTAGGGCAGCAGGGAGGGTAGAAACGAAAAACCCTCCGCGCCAAAGTGCTCGGAGGGTCTCAGAAAATCTTCCAAGAAACTCGAAAAGCTCTTTAGCAGTTTTTTACGTGGAGCAAGTTGCCCTAAATCGCCACGTGTCGCCGCAACCGCAGCTATATTGTTTATGCCTGAGTCGCTGCCAGATGTCAAGAGTAGCGTTTTGGGGCGTAGGGACGCAGCATGTTGCGCCCCCACAACAGACGACCCGCGCTAGTTCTTTACGAACAGTTGGGACATGGTTTCGGTTTGGGGGCCGATAAAGCGGGCCGAAAGATTTTGGGCCAACAGCGAATCGGTCTTGGCGCCGGCGATGGCCTTCTGGGCGTACTCGCGGTGTTCGTCCTGCGGGCCAGAGAGAGTGATTAGCGCGGCTGCGAATTCCATCTGCGTATCATCGCCGTGAAGAGCGGCGCTTCGCAGGGCCAGCGCCTTTTTCACCAGAGCGTAGCCGTCGACCCCTGCGCCAGGATTGGCATCCATGCGCATCCCGTCAGTCATGTGCGGCAGATTCTGCCCAATCCACTGCTTGTACGTTTCGGCGAGATAGCCGACGTCAAACCAGGCGAGGGCATCGGGATGGCCCGAGGATTCCGCGGAAGTCGCGCGGGCATGCAGCCGCGCGAGGAGTTCCTTCGCGGCAACAGGGTCTTTGCGTGCGTAGAGCGTGGCGCGGCGAAGCGTTTCCATTCGAACGAGGACGGGAGTATCTGGCGCGAGAATCTCCAGCGTATCCCGGATAAGGTTTTTCGTGTCGTAATTTTCGCCACCGCTGAGGTTCCAACTGTGGCTGATCCAGGGTAAGGACTTGGCCCGCCCAATTTCAATCGTGTGGCAAATGAGCGGCGGACCTGCTTGTGCGACGACAGTAAAACTCAACATTGTTGCAATCAGCGTGAGAACGAACCGGGGCGAACGAATCTGTTGGTGTGTCATGGATTTTCAGGTCTCCTTTCGAATCGTTTCGAACTTCAGGAGCCAAGACGCCCAGTGGCTGAGGATTGTTAACAGAAGCAGGAATGCAGAAAGCCAAACTGAGGACTCACAACGACTAGTGGACTGATAGCGTGACGTCATAGACGGCATTGCAATTGGTTGAAGGGTCGTCCTCGACCGACTGCGAGACTGTGCCGCTCGTGATCTGAAATTCCAGAGGCTTTCTTGGCGAATTGGGCAGGCCGATGATCCGGGCCTTGCCATCGCCGTTTGTGCCGATTTCCAGATCCATCCTTCGCTTGTTGAATAGTCCGTACCTGAGCGTGACTTTGATGGTGGCGTTATAAATGGGTTTTCCTGCTTCGTCTTTCACGGTGAAATCTGCCTTGCAGGAGCCGACTTTGCCATCCACAACGGGCACTTCCGGCGAATTGTTGGCCAGTACTGGCGTGCACGGAGCCAAGAAGACGATGGCGCACAAAAATGGAAGGGAGAGCATTTTCTTGGACCGCATCATAGTTTTCCTCGCCCATTAGGAAGATACGCCACGCGAAGAATGGTTGCAATTCCTTTGGGCTAAACGCGTTGAGTTGCGCCGTAACGGGTCATTTTGCATCGTGCGGGGCTGCGACCATTCGCGCTCGTAGGTACGCCACAAGTGGATATTGCGGAAGCCGAAGCAACTCCATCAGGCGTCAAGCGTGGGGCGCCTCGACTGTCTAGCCCGATGGTCGAATTTGTGATACGTTGCGATTATGAGCACCAATAAGTTGAGAAGTAAAGCCTTCAGAAGGATTGTTCTTGCCAGTAGTTTCTCTCTCAGTGTAGTCGGCGTCTCTTTGTACTTTCCTGCGGAAGCTCGGGCACAGGGACAACAGATCGTCTGGAGCAATCAGGAGAAACCGATTCTGGAGGATATCCGGAATCTGCGAAAGCTTTCCGAAGGAAACCGAGCCAAGACAACAAAGCAACTCGCGCTCAAAATTCGACAGTTGCATGCGGGGCTGAACAAGGAACGTCTCGCAACCACGCTGGCCGGTCTGTCGACAGAGGGAGACCTTGGCAAGGATACCTTGCAGGAAGTTGCAACCACTCTCGCGGAAGCACTTCGCGAGAATCCGATTCCGGCAGGTCCCCGCGGGCCAGAGATGCCGTACTCCGAACTGGCGACCCTGGTGCACTACGAACATGTGCAGGTGAATTTGGATGACCCGCAATACACAGCAGCCATGTCGAAAATCGAAGCCGATGATTTGCGCCACCAACAGGCGGATTTCGCGTTGACGGACCTGCATGGTAAGGCGTGGGCCTTGAGGGATTTGCGCGGGCAGGTAGTGCTGGTGAACATGTGGGCCACGTGGTGCCCGCCGTGCCGCAGTGAAATGCCCGACCTTGATTCGATTTACAAACGCTTCAAAAAAGACGGATTGATCGTCCTGGCGATTACGGATGAAGAAGCAGGCAAGGCGAGGCAGTTCGTCGATGAATACAGGTTGAGCTTTCCCATCCTCCTGGATTCGGACAAGAGCGTGCATAAACAATATACGATTGAAGGACTGCCGAGGAGTTTCGTGTACGATCGCGACGGAAAGCTTGTCGCGCAAGCCATCGATATGAGAACGAAGAGACAGTTTCTAGAAATGCTGGAGCTTGCAGGACTCCATTAGCGACGAATCGCCCCGTGGCTGCCCGGCGGTGCGCTAACAACATAGGCGAATGGCTACAGGTGGGCAAAGACGCCCCCGCATTATTAGGCTGAAGAATTACTTGCCAGTGGGCGGATGCTGCAACCATTCGCGTTCGTAGGTACGCCACAAGTAGATATCGCCGAAGCCGAAGGAGCTCCACCAGCTGTCCAGCATTTGCCGATCGAGGCGCAGGATGCCTTCGCGCGTTATGCCTTCAGGAGGCGGAGCAAGCGAGGCGAGGCGGTCATAGAGGCCTGGGCGATCGGCATCGCCGACGCGAGAGAGCAAGTGCCAAAGTGTGAGAGCGTCATCTTTCCGCGCGTCAACAAGGAGGATGCCGAGCAGAGCATTGCGTTCCGCAGGCGTCTGAGGCTCGAAGTCGAATCGCGACAAAGCGTTCCGAAACGATGCGGACGCATCTTCCATGTACGGCGTGCCCGGGCCAATTTTCGGCCGTGTCTGGCAGATTGCTCCGGCGGGAATGAAAGATTCGTGGCCGTTGAGCTTGAAGCCGACCCAGCCCATGGTGGTGCGCAGAAGGCCGGCGCCGGAGTCGTCTACGTGCAGCGTGTAGACGCACCCGAGGTCCACAGCGACGGCGGAAGGGGTATCCACGACGAATTGACCCGGCGGGGCCCAGATGATGGCGTGAATGGTGCCACGTTCGAGTGAGAGGCGTTTGCGGACGGGGCCGTTCGTGACCAGACGCAGGCGCGAGCCGGGGTCCACTTCCACGCGGCCCGTTTCATCCAGCGTGATGCTGGCGCGTGAAGAGCCATCGGTCACAAGGGTTTGGCCAATTCCCAGCTCTCCCGGTTCCGACTTCTCACCGAGGGAATGCCATCCGATACGAGGTGTGCCTTCCAAACGGGCAACCTCCCACGATGGCCCGAGATTTCTGTCCGCTCTTTGGCGCACGACAAGAAACACAGCCACGGCGACCAGAAGAACCATCGCGACGACGGCGAGTTGATGCGGCCAGCGCAGGTTGAAAAAGCTCCAGCGCTGCTCCACCGGACGAATCGCAACAACTTCATCGAACTTGGGAGCAGGTTGATTGTGGCGATACCGCCCCAACACCGTTTCAAGTTTTTGGACCTCCGGGTCAGGCTCCCCTGAGCCGTCCCACAAATAATCGTCTTTCATAAACTGTTCCTTAAATTCATGATGCGCCTCTGCCTGTCTCTGCCAACTTTTCGCGCAGCAACTGCATGCCGCGACAAAGGTTGACGCGAACGGAGCCATGCGTCAGCCCTGTGCGCGCCGCGATTTCCGGTCCAGTCATCCCCTCCACCAGTCGAAGAATGAGCGGTTCGCGATAGGGCTCGGGAAGCGCGCGAACCACGGTCAAAATCATCGCCGCTTGCTGCTCGGCGACATGGTCGTTCGAACGACTCTCGGCGTCATTTTTGTCCACCGGCTCGGTAACGCTCTCGCCGGGAATCGACTTCCGGAAATAATCATTCGCGCGGTTCCGCGTGATGGTTCCCAGCCATGCTCCAAATCGAGAAATGTCGCGCAGCGAATGGAGCTTCCGTAGCGCCAGCAGAAAAACTTCCTGAACAAGGTCATCCACTTCACGCGGCGGGACGCGCGCGAGAAGAATGCCGTGGACCATGCGCGCGTAGCGGTCATAGAGGTGCCCGAAAGCGGCGCGATCGCCGGCGCGAGCGGCGCTAACGAGCGAGCCCTCCTCGCGCGGCTCGGCGACAGGCCAGATGGTCACAGCCCGACCTTCCATGCTAGCGGCCCGAAAGTCAATGCTATGTCCCACGTTCAAGCCAACGAAAGCCACTGTGTACTATGGGAGCTAGACGCCGCGAAAGAGGGAAGTGTTAACAGCAGGGTTTTCTGGGCGCTTTTATTTCATCGCTTATCCGTTGAATCACAAGCAGTTATGTCAACTCTTAATTGGGACTATCTAGCGCTGACAACATATTGGGCTCTTGCTGCGTCCAATAGTGTGGGGAACAAAAATCGCAAGGACTCCCGGCCGTTGGGCCAGTTATTGCTTGGTCGAATCGATTAACATCAGCGACCCCGCCGAGTTAGCAGTGTTATACTTCGGAGGTTCCGTCCCGGCTCGTTTTACCTGGCGGGGCAACGGGCATTAACTGAGACGAAGAGGGCTGTGGGGCCTGGACTAGAGGAGTGACGGATATGGGAGAGCAGGTGAGAGAGCTTTTCAATTGGGCGCGACGTCGCAAGATACTCGCGGCTGTATTTGTCGCGTTCACGTTGACAGTCGGAATTCTGATCGGATCGGTCGTTTCCGGCCGCGTCTCGGCGACGAAGGGTTTTGGATTTCCCGGCACAACGGCGACGGCCCTGACGGTGCCCGACCCGGTGCCTTCGTCTAGTTCCTTTGCCTCGATTGTCAATCGCGTGGAACCCGCGGTCGTGAACATCGCCACCACTCAAGTGCTCGAGCGCAAGAAGGGTCCGAGAACACGCCGCACGCAGCCGAACGATCAGGATGATCCGATGCAGGATTTCTTCGACCGGTTTTTCGATGGACGGCCGGACGGGCCGCCGCAAGCGGAACGAAGCCTGGGCTCGGGTGTCATCGTCGACAAGCGCGGGTACATCCTGACGAACAATCATGTCGTCGAGCAGGCCACGAAAATCCAAGTTCAATTGAATGGGGATCCGACGCGGTACACGGCGAAGGTCGTCGGCGTCGATGAGGATCCGGACCTGGCTATAATCAAGATTGATGCGGGGAAAGACCTGCCTATCGCCAAGCTTGGCAATTCCGATGGCGTACAGGTTGGGGACTGGGTCCTGGCTATTGGTAGCCCGTTTGGGCTGCAAGCCACGGTGACCGCAGGGATCATAAGCGCGAAGGACCGCGCGGGAATCGGCGGCGCCGCCCATCAGTTCCAGAGATTCTTGCAGACTGATGCGGCCATTAACCCGGGGAACTCCGGTGGGCCGCTGGTGGACCTGGCAGGCGAAGTGATCGGCATCAACACTGCAATTATTACCGGCAGCCGCGGCTATGAAGGCGTGGGCTTTGCCCTGCCCTCAAACACAGCGATCTTTGTATACGACCAGATTATCAAGCAGGGCCGCGTCACCCGTGGGTCCATCGGCGTCAGCTTCCAGGAAGAGTTGAGCACCAACGCAATCACTCTGAAGTCGTTGGGCGCTCCTTACGGCGTGGTTATCGAGGCCGTCGAGCCCGGCAGTCCGGCGGAGAAGGCTGGTTTGAAGGGCGGCGACGTGATCACCAGTGTGAACGGCCGCCCGGTGAAGACCGGCAATGATCTGGTAAACCCGATTGCCCTAGCTCCCATCGGCAGCAAGGTGAAGCTGACTTACATTCGTGACCGTGCGCAGAAAGAAGCAACCGCAGAGGTCGGAGACCGCACGCGAGTCTTCCCGAACGTAGCGGGCCGCATGAGCGATCAACCTGGAAGTGGCGAGGCGGTGCCAACGGAGTTCGGCTTGCACGTGGAAGAGTTGACTCCGGAGCGCGGTCATCGCGTCGGCATGGAAGGGCTAAAGGGAGTGCTGGTCACGGAAGTGGAGCCGGCATCTTTTGCCGATGATTTGAATTTCGGCCGCGGAGACGTGATTTCACAGGTCAACGGAGAAGCCGTGACTTCCGTTGCCGAGTATCGGAAGGCCGTGTCAAAACTGAAGCATGGTGAAGATGTCGTCTTCAAGGTGCTTCGACGGCAGGACAGTGACCGGATTTACACCCTGTTTCTGTCGGGGAAAGTTCCGGCCGACAATCAGCAATAGGGAACTAGGAACAGCCAGCAAAAATAACCAATGCGAGTCCTAAAAGCGACGCACCTGGCCCTGGCGCTGCTCGTAGCAGCGGGGGCAGGTGTGTTCGCGTGTTCAGCGCAGGCGCAGAGCGCCACGCCGAAGAAAGCCGCTTCGTCCAAATCTGGTTGCGCGGCGCATCGAAGGAGAACTTCGAGGAGATCGGGCCGCCGGGAGCGGGGACAAAAAGCCCCCACTCCCGACCGCATTTCCGAGATTCAGCAAGCTCTCGCGAAGGACGGTTCCTTCTCTGGAAAGCCTAACGGAAAATGGGATGATTCCACCATTGAAGCGACCAGGAAATTCCAGGAAGCGCACGGGCTGAATCCCACGGGAAAACTCGATGCCAAAACGCTTCAGCAATTAGGCCTCGGTTCCCAGACAGCTGGAGTTGCGGCGCCCATGCCTCCGGTGAACTCTTCCTCCTTGCAGAAACCAGCGCCTCCTCAGACGTCCCCCCATCAGCAGTAGTCCGCGGTCTTTCGAGATTGCATTCCTTTGACGACTGAATTAGAAGTCAGACGTTGCACTCAGGTGTGTTCGCTGACGAAGGGGAGGATGTGCCATGAAAACGATGAGGATCTTGCTAGTAGTGTTTCTCGGCGCGTTGTGGGTGGGTGGGATTCGTGCGCAGGAGAAACCGGGCGCCAAACCAGTAAAGGCCGTGCGCTTTGGCAAGCTCTGGGACGCCAAAGGAAAACTTTGGACGAATGCCATCGTTATCGTGGAGGGCGACCGCATTCGCGCGGTAACGACCGATGCTTCTGCGATTCCAGCCGGCGCGGAGAAAATTGATCTCTCGAAATATACGGGATTGCCCGGGCTGATCGATGCGCATACGCACATGACCATTTACACGGACGAGACTCCCGGCCAGCCGATGCTGAAGCAGATCACCAACAATCCTCCGGCAGTAGAAGTATTTCTCTCGCGCAAAGGCGCACTGCGCACGTTGGAAGTAGGCGTGACGACGGTGCGCGATCTCGGCGCGGATCAGTACATGGACATCGCCATGCGTGACCTGATCAACCGCGGGGAAATGATTGGTCCGCGAATGTTTGTGGCGGGCTACGGACTGAACATCACCAACACACCCTACAAGCCTGGGATCAATCCGCCTACCGGCGGAATCGCCGATGGCGTGCCGGAAGTGTTAAAGGCGGTTCGGCAACAGATCGCCGCGGGCGCGGACCTGATTAAAATGTATGCCTCCACCGGCACGGACGACGATGTGACGGGTTTTCAGACTTACAACTACGAAGAGATCAAGGCGGCGGTCGATGCCGCGCACAAGTTTGGGAAAAAAATCGCGATTCATTCGTACGGCCCGGATGGAGCGCGCGATGCAGTCCGCGCGGGCACGGATTCTCTTGAACACGCTACGGACATGGACGACGCCACGATCCAGGAGATGGCGAAGCGCGGCACATTTTATGTCCCAACCATTGATCACAACCGCTACTACCTGGACAACTGGCAGAAGATTGGCTATGCGAACGGTTTTCAGGAGAAGACTAAGGCGTTCATTGGGCGCAATCTGGAGACGGCGCGGAAGGCGTTCAAGGCGGGTGTGAAGTTTGCGATGGGCTCGGATGCGATCTACACCATGTTTGGTCAGAACACGCGAGAGCTGGGCTGGTTCGTCAAAGCGGGAATGACGCCGGAGCAGGCCTTGCGCGCCGCGACAACCAATGCCGCGGAGTTATTGGGCAAAGAAAAGGAACTCGGCGCAGTTGCTCCGGGCTATTTTGCCGACCTGGTTGCGGTCGAAGGCGACCCGCTTGCCGACATCAACGTAGCCATTAACAATGTGCGCTGGGTGATGAAAGGCGGGACGGTGGTCTCGGACAAGACAAAGGCCCAGCCGCATTAGCTCGCCTTAGGTCCTTGTGGCACAGCCATTCCTGGCTGTGCTGCCGCATGCCCCCACTTAGCCAGGACGAGGGCTCGCTATCTGCAAACCGATCCCCTAGAATCCTAGCTGCTGGGTGCCTTACAGCAAAGAATCAAAATCGCACAGGCAAGAATGCCTGTGCCACTATAACTTGAGTGCATGACCTTCTACCGCCGCAACCTCCCGCACTGGCATCCCGAAGGCAAGTCTATCTTTATAACTTGGAGACTCTATGGATCGTTGCCTGCCTCTGTGCTCAGGAAAATGCGCACAGGCAAGATTGCCTGTGCCACCAACACCTCAGAATCGGAAAACTCTCCGGGGAAGCAATTCTTACAACTCGATGCCGCTCTGGACTCTGCCAAGCGGGGTCCTCTCTGGCTGGCCAGCCCGGAGTTCGCTGCTTACGCCGAATATCCTATCGTGCATGGAGCCGAGCTTGGCCGCTACCAATTGCACGCCTATGTCGTGATGCCCAACCACGTCCACATTCTTCTCGACCCATACGTGCCCCTCTCCAAAATTTCCGGCCCACTGAAGGGAGTCGCGGCTTGCGACATCAACGCCAGGCTCGGCCGCACAGGCAAGCCCCTTTGGCAGGACGAATCCTTTGATCATTGGATTAGGAATTCCGCAGAATTCGAGCGCATCCGTCATTACATTGAATGGAATCCGGTGCGCGCCGGGCTAGTCGCTCGCCCCGAGGATTGGAAATGGTCCAGTGCAGGCAGCGAATACTTCGCTTACTTCAAGCGAAGCTGGCTTCCTCAGCGGCTTTTAGCAAATCGCCGTTCTTGAGCTTTTCCCACCCTCGCTGGGAGGTTGTTTCGACTTTATGTTCTTTAAGGAACGGACGGAGGGGGACTGGCGTGCCTTGGTCGAAGAGAACGAGCATTAGCGGCTAACAGCAGAGGAAGGAGTCTCTTCAAGGCTGCGGGCGACAAATTCGATGACCGCCTTAACCTGCTCGCGGTCCAGCCCTTCGAACCACTCCATAATGTCATCGAGGCTGGCGCCTGCTTCTATATTCTCAAAGATGACCGAGACCGGCATGCGCGTGCCCTTAAGCACCCAGGCGCCGCTTACCTTTCCCGGGATGCTTTCCACCGCAGGGCATTGTGACCAATCCAGCGCTGCCACGGAAGGATTCTCCTTTCGATCATTCTATACCCTTTCATGGGTCAGTGCTGAGTGTGAGGGTCCCACCGTGCCAACTCCGCGAGCCGTCAGGCGAATTAGGGAGTGGAAGGCGCGGAAGCTTCGCCGGTCGCGATGGAGCGCCCAATCCAGGCGAAGGCGAATAGCGCCAGTCCCCGACCCATGCGCCCAGACTGAACGTTCCCGAAAAATAATATGCGATCACCACGCCCGCGGCGATCAGAATCCCCGCAAGAAACAGGAACATGCGCATCCCGTAGAGAGTAGCGAACGGCAAATAGTGCGCTCCCAGAAGGACCATCAGGGCCGGAAAAAACCAGTTCAAGTTGTAGAGACCTACGGGCACAAGAAGCAGCATCGAAAACGGCAGCACAAACGCAACCTGCATCCCGAGGTTATTGAACGGATTCTCTCTGCTCAGGGACGCGCGGCGGCCGGACAAACGCAGCATCAATTGCGTGAGCGGAAAGATGAAAAATCCCCCGATGACGACGGTCAGAATAGACGCTTTTGGAGTGACCCACGTGCCCAGCGCCGCAGACACCAGCCAAATTAGGGACGAGACAAGCTGTCCCCAAAAGCCGCCAATGTAGACAGACCGACTTTCGCGTTGCGCATCCTGGATGTCCATTCAAACCTCCGAAACGGGGGTGTCGCGGCCCGCTACATTAGCACGCCGCGCACCGCGCTCACTAGAGCGGGCGTCAGCGGCGCAGACGTACCAAGTGCCGGCAAGCCGCATTGGTAGGTTGTTTCGACTTTATGTTCTCTGAGGAACGGGCGGAGGGGAACAGACGGGAAGTTTCCCTTCTCTGAAAATCTCCAATCATTATGAGCCAAACGAGCCTTGTGAAACAAATATCAGAAAACGTCCCGTCGGGAACGTGTGAAGAAATTGGCACGGTGGATGGAGTGACTTTGTGTAGACTGCGAGCATGAGCAACGACGAGACCGCTGTTCCGCGACTTGTGGCGATTAATCGCCGGCAACTTTTCCTGCGAACGGT
>Ga0209648_10000066_pt1 | contig 66530 bp, 62 predicted proteins | sample GraSoi2013_115cm_FD_185830 | JGI IMG/M metagenome (GOLD analysis project Ga0209648, IMG submission 185830) | Grasslands soil microbial communities from the Angelo Coastal Reserve, California, USA - Sample 9_17_2013_115cm (SPAdes) (version 2) | ecosystem: Environmental > Terrestrial > Soil >... | reverse complement strand
TAACTTTGAACTGCTGCACTGCCCGGCGGAATGAGATTCGACTCGTGACCCCTGACAACAAGAAGCGACTCAGAATTGGAATTCTATTCGGCGGGCGCTCCGGCGAGCATGAAGTCTCCCTCGCCTCCGCCGCCTCCGTCATCCGCGGCCTCGATCCCGACAAATACGAAGCCGTGCCCATCGGCATCACCAAAGAAGGCCACTGGCTCATCGGCGCCGGCGCGCAAAAAATGTTGCCGGAAGTCTTGAAGGGCGGCCAGCGCGTCATGATGACCGCCGACCCCACTGACGCGGCCCTCGTAAAATTGGACGGCAGTGGCGGCGGCCAGCGCATTGACGTCGTCTTCCCCGTGATGCACGGAACCTACGGCGAGGACGGAACGATTCAAGGCCTGCTCGACCTCGCCGGTCTGCCCTTCGTCGGCGCGGGCGTCCTAGGCTCTGCCATCGGCATGGACAAAGACGTCGCCAAGCGCTTGCTGCAAGTCGCGAAAATTCCAGTGGTGCCTTGGATCACCGTCAATCGCCACGACTGGGAAAGCAATCCCGAAGCAATTCAGGGCGCCGTCGAACTAAAATTTCGTTATCCTGTTTTTGTGAAGCCAGCCACGCTCGGCTCTTCCGTGGGCATGAGCAAAGTTCACTCGCGCGAAGAACTTGCCCCTGCGCTCAACCTGGCCTGCGAGTTCGCGATGAAAATTCTCATTGAGGAATGTGTGGTCGCGCGCGAAATCGAAGTGTCCGTCCTCGGCAATCACGATCCCAAGGCGTCTGTCCCCGGTGAAATCGTCCCGCACCGCGAATTTTACGACTACACCGCGAAATATCTCGAGGAAGGCACTCAGCTCCTGATTCCCGCCGATCTCAAGCCCGCGCAAGTCGAAAAAATCCAGAAGTATGCGGTAGATGCTTTTCGCGCCCTCGAGTTAAGCGGCATGGCCCGCGTGGATTTCTTCCTCGAGAAAAAAGGCGGCAAGATCTATCTCAATGAAGTGAACACCATCCCCGGCTTCACTTCCATCAGCATGTACCCGAAACTTTGGGAAGCCAGCGGCATTCCCTTCCGCGAACTGATCGACAAATTGATCGAACTAGCCCTCGAACAACACGCCGAAAAAGCCCGCACCAAATACCAGATCGAGCTCCCCGCCGGCTCTGGCGGCGCACTCGAGGGTTAGCCCAAATCAGCTCCGAATCAGAATTCGTACCGCAGGTCAAACTGCATAACGCGCGGCTGGGTCAGCAGGCTGGTGTACGCGCCGAAGTTGCTAGGTGACTGCGTCAGCGATGTAAGCTGCGTTGATGACCCTATACTCTGGGCGTTGAATCGCGTTAAGTTGGGTACGTTGAACACCTCCCAGCGAAACTGCAAGCTGTGCGCTTCCTTCGGCAGCTTCCATCGCTTGCCCAGGCTCATATCCCAACTGGCGTAGCCGTCGCCGCGCAGGACGTTGCGCGAGCCAACGCCTCCCGGGAGGGGCAGAGTAAAGTCCGATTGAGCGGCAGCGGGATCAGCAAAAACGTTGACGCTGCCGTTGCGCTTGAAAACTCCCGTCTTCGGCCTAGCAGTCATCTGTGCAATGCCCGTGAGGAACCAATCCGTGGGCCATCGCTGGCCGCCGTCTATGCTGAAGGGGAAGCCGCTGGTCCAGCGTGCCACGCCGCTGAGTTCCCACCCGCCGATGAAACCATTCAAAACTCCGTTGGCATTGCGTGCCAGCGCCCGGCCTCTGCCGATGGGAAGTTCAGCCCTCCAATTGAGGTTCATCTGGTGAGTGAGGTCAAAGTCGGAGACCGCCCGGGCCAGGTTCGGGGAAAAAGCATTTGCCAGGCGGGTGCCCACCAGGCCGATGTTTTGATAACCAGAGACAGCAAAACCAACCCGCGAGGCTGCCGAAGTGATGTCAATGGATTTGGAGAAGGTATAGTTGAAGTCAAACTGAACGCCTTCGCTGAACTGTTTCCGCAGGCTTACCTGAAGCGCATGATAATGAGAAGTTCCGACGGAGCTCCACCCATACATGGAGAAGGCCTGGTTGCTCAAGAACTTGCCGGACTGGCAGAAGGACCCAGGGCACAGGCCGGGCAACTGGCTCGGCGGGCCATTAAAGAAGTAGGGCGTAAATGAACCGCTGTTGTCCCCCAACCCGCCGTAGGAGTCAATATCGGCCAGCCCGACAATCTCGTCGCCGACCACGGAAAGGCCCGGGTTGTAATAGAGGTCGAAAACCGACTGAAGCAGACCATCCGTGGTGTTTGTCCCAGGAGCGGGAGTGAATCCGGTAAAGAGATCCGAATACTGAGTGCCTGCCTGAAGCGGCGGCAGCATGTCCACCCAGTATTTGTAGGTCGGGCCGAGCGTCCCGGCAGTAACTGTGGAAATATCGGACGGGCGCATCCCGCAACTGGCGGTGGTGTTTGTGGTGGTGGTGATGACCGCCTGGTAAAAATTGGCTGTACCGCCTAGTCCACAGGCAAGGTTGGCCGCCGCAAATTTCCTCGCCAGATTGGACATTGCCGATGCCGCCGTGTAGTAGTCAATCCCGGTCTTGGGGTCCACGATGTCCAGCGGCTGATTTAGATCGCGCTGCGTGAGCAGTCGGTGGCCGAAGCGGCCAACGTAAGATATTTGCAACGAGAATTTTTTGGGCAGCTCGCGGCCGATGGAAAAATCAACCGCATATGCGTGCGGTGTTTTAAGTGTGTCGTCATTGGCCCACAAGTTGGCTTGAGCGGTAACACCCGGTACCTGCGGGAAGCCTGTCGAGGGCTTCGATTGCAGGAATTGGGTAGCGGACACGCCAGTCGGCGGGGAGTTCATAATGGGGATTGTGTTGATGCCGGTGATCCGCGGCAGGTCTTCGGCTCCCGTCTGATTAAACGTGCAGCAGGGATTCTGCAAGGTAGTCGTCAAACCAGCAGCACCGACCGAGTCGGAGGTGTTCAGGAGAGCGAATCCCGCGCGGTCGTAAACGCGGCTGAAGCCCGCGCGGAAGACTGTTTTGTCGTTATCGCCAAAGATCTTTTTGAGCAGGCCGCTCCCGGGGCGGGGTGAATATGCGATGGAGATTCGGGGCGAGAAATCCGTCTTCTCAAAGTTGTAAAAGCCAGGGCCATGGTTCACGGGACCACCAAGGTTGAAGGCAAGCGCCGGCTCCGACGTATAGCCCAATCCTTGTTTCATGTTCGCGACGTTCTTATCAAACTGCGTCCCGAGGCCGAAGGTCGGAGCGGTCTGCAAGCCGTTGGTCTCCCAAGGCGGAGGGAAGAGTGACCAGCGCAATCCGTAAGTTAGCGTGAAGTTTGGTTTGATGCGCCAGGTGTCCTGCCCGTAAAACTCATACCAGTTGAGCCCATAGTTCCGCTTTACCGGATCGCCCTGGTTCTGCGTGATTCCGTTGCGGTTGAGGTTATAGTTCGCTACCACATCAGAAATCATGCCGTACAAAGCCAGCAGCGGTCGGTCGTACTGCGTCGCGGTGAGAGGTTCCGGGGCAGTCCCTGGCGCGCAGGGCACTCCCGGAGCACAGTCAGCCGTGACCAAGACATTTGGATGCCAGGTGGGGTTCGAAGGATCCAACGCGCTCGTGGTGTAGGAAAATCCTATCGGAGACGTCCAGTTCGTGGTCCCAAGGCCCTGATGGGAGGAGTGCTGATAGCTGGTGCGGGGATCCCGAGCGAGGGCAACCGCCGCCCCGAACTGCATGGAATGTTTCCCTTTGGTCCAGGTGAAATCGTCCAGCAAATTATGCGTACTCACTTGGAAAGCGTGGCTATAATTGATGCCTTGATCCAGCCCGAGAAAAGTATTCCACGGTATGTTGGTATTACCATCCGCGCCATAGCTCTGCCGTGTGTATCCCCAACGAAAGGAATTCGCGAGAGTGGAGCTAAGGATGACAGTGTAGCCCAAGGCAAACCCCTTGCTATGGTCCGCAATGGTTTGCTCGGGCGCATCTCCCGGAAGGAAGGGGACGCCAGGATTCCGCTTATTTTGTACAGCGCCGCGCCAGAAGAGCGTGTGCTTGCCGTCGGAGGTCAGACGGTAATCCGTGCGGGCGATGAAGACATCGTTATTCACACTGGTGGGACCACGGAAAACGAAGCCGGCATAGTTTAATCCGTCGCCGAGGGCAAGATCGTTGGTCACCGTCTTCCCTGTGCAGAAGGTCTTATCCAGATAACCGGTATGACCAATTAGGTCGAGCATGGCGGGATCGATCCCGGCCGGGGTCCCTGAGGGATACGTATTGGGGCGGCTCCGTGGGTCAAGGTTCAGGAGATCATTGGGAGTCAGGGAGAGGACCTTGATTGTTTGAGTTGTTGGATCAACGTATTGGTAGCGAAAAATGCCCTGGCAGAGTGAGGGTGTAGGAATGACACGCTCCGTTTCCTGCTCCTCTCGCCTGCGCGTTCCCTCGTAATTGGTGAAGAAAAACAGGCGGTCCTTCCGTAGCGGCCCACCCACCGACGCCCCGAAGATATTGCGGTTCAGCTTCAGCGGCTTATTAGGGGCGCCGATGTTCAGCTCCGACTGTTTCACGAGGTAGTCGTTGGCACTGGTGATGGTATTGCGCAAATTTTCGTAGGCCGCGCCGTGGAACGTGTTCGTGCCGCTCTTAGTGACGAGGACCACTTGCGCGCCCGAGCCCTGTCCCTGATCCGCTCCATAGTTGGTGGTGGTTACCCGGAATTCCTGAACGGAGTCCTGGGTCACCGGCAGTACCGAAGTAAACGCGTATCCCGTGGACTGGTCGTTCACGTCCACGCCATCGAGCGTGACATTGCTCTGATCGCTCCGCGCTCCATTCACAGCTCCATTGCGCGTGTCTTGGTCCTGGAGGTTCTGGTCCGTTATGTTTCTACCCGTGTAGGTCACACCAGCTTGCAAGCTCAGCAAATCGGGAACATTGCGGCCCTCTAGGGGAATCTGGCGCACCTGTGTTTCATCAAAAGAATTTCCGATCGAGGCATCCACCAAATTCAGCGCCGGTTCTTCCGCAGTAACGGTGACAACATCCTTGGTCGCACCCACTTTCAATTGCACGTTCACTGTGGCTGGCGTGTTCACCAGCAGTTGCAGGCCCGTCTGCTCGTATTTCTGGAATCCGGGCGCAGACACGTCGAGTGTGTAAGTTCCCGGAGGCAGAAATAGAAATTGATAACCGCCATCATCTCCTATCGTCGCCAAACGTACGTTTTTCGACTCCGGATTCGTCAGCGTCACCGAAGCCCCGGCAACATACCCGCCGGAACTATCGGTCACCGTGCCGCGGATCGAAGTCGTCGCCTGGCCCCGGGCGATGCCCCCGGCAATCAGCTGGGCGAGCAGCGCCAGAATCAAAGCCCACAGCTTTGAGCTGTTCCTTCGCGAAATGAAATGGAAACGGCTTGCCTGGTGAGGTGTGCGGATCATTGGTCCTCCTCCACTCAGAGCTTCGTGTTTTCCGGGCATGACAGCAGCGCGAACTGAAACATTACTAAAATTGTGCAAGGCTAACTATTCGCGGAAAAAGTGTCAAGCAGGAAGTTTCAATTGGTCGGCGGCAAATTTTTGGGGATCAGCCTGAAGTGAATAAAGAACTCAGTTAGTACCAACATGACCTGTCGGCACCCATGCGCATTTCGGCAGCCGTACGTTCCCATGTTCACTTATCGATCCAGCGCCCTCACGCCGGCGCCTTTTACTCGGGAACACGGAGTCTGTTACGATTTATAGTTGCTTCACGGCGCTGGGATGGCGCCGCTGCAATGACAGCTTGATTCCGACGCTCGCGGGGCAGGAGACTGCTGAATGTCACTTCTCGATCCACCTGCCAGTAAGCCAGATAAATCTCGAGCCATGGCTTTCACCCTTGCGGCGCTTGCGCTGGTCGCGATTGTGGCGCTGTGGTTCACGTTCCGCTACTACCCGGAGAAAAAGGCCGCCGAGCGTTTCTTCGACGCGCTGGTCGCGGGTGACACTGCCCGTGCTTATCAACTCTGGAAACCCGCCCCGAGCTACGCGATGAAGGACTTCCTCGCGGACTGGGGCCCACAGGGCTACTACGGCCCGGTGAAAAGCTACGAGATCGTGCACGCAAAGGCGCCGAAAGGGTCCACGAGCATAGCAGTCACCGTGAAGGTCAGCCCCTTCTCTCCGATGCCGGACATTTCCGACACCGAAAAGAGCCGCAAGACGAAAGTTGTCGAAGTTTGGATCCTGGCCGCTGACAAATCCTTCAGCTTCCCGCCTTAGTCGCTTCCGAAAAAATATATTCGTCCCGGTTATCGACGGATGTCTTCGAGCGCGTGAAGGAGTTCCTGCGGGCTGACGCAGGCGGTGCCCAGTTTGCCGACCACGACGCCGGCCGCGGTATTGGCAAGCATGGCGGCATCGGCCAGCGGCGCCCCCGCCGCGACGGCAAGAGCCACAACGCTGAGAACCGTGTCCCCTGCTCCAGTGACGTCGAAGACCTGGCGGCCCGTCGCGCCGCGCTCCACGCCGGCTTGGCCAACGCGAGCGTAAGTCACTTCAAAACTCGTTGCCGGAATGTGCAAATGGCGTGGCGAGGATTCTTCAAATACGCTCATTCCCTTTTCACCGCGAGTAATCACCACCGCTCCGCAACCGAAATGCGCAAGCAGCGCGCGGGCTGCCTCTTCCACGGACTTCTCGTCGGCCAGCGAGCGCGTGACGTAGAAACCCGCTTCCTTGGAATTGCAAACGATAGCCCGCGCGCCGCGATACGCGTATAGCCGGGACGTCTTGGGCTTCACGAAAACAGGGACGTGCAGTTGATGCGCGGCGCTCAGAACGCGGTCCGCAAAATCGTCGGTGATCAGTCCTTTGTCGTAATCGGAAAGCACCAGCGCGTCCAATTTCTTCAGCGCGGTAAAAAGCAACCGCAAAAGCCTTTCCTGGGTCTCGCTGCGCACCGTCTCGCGACGCTCTTGGTCCACGCGAACCACCTGCTGGTGCCGCGCGATAATCCGCGTCTTCACCGTGGTGACGCGTTTCGCATCAGGGACGATTCCTTTGTCCCCGATGCTCGCGGCCCGAAAACATTTCTGCAAGGCGCGCCCGGGTTCGTCATTTCCGATGACGCCAAATGCTTCCACGCGCGCGCCGAGCGCGGCGATATTCGCGGCCACGTTCCCCGCGCCGCCCAGGCACTCGCTCTGCTCGACGAAATCCACGACAGGAACCGCCGCTTCCGGTGAGAGCCGCGAAGCGGTGCCCCAAAGGTAGCGGTCCAGCATCAGGTCGCCGAGTACCCCGATGCGCTTGCCGCGCAGCCGCGGGATGAGGCGTTTCAACCGGGGAACGGCTTCGGCAATGTTGGCGGTCATGCGGTCTCTTTGATTTTTCTGCCGCTCGATCGCCTATTCCTCGGCGATCTTCGCTTCTTCGGGAAGCATCACGGGAATTTCATCGCGCACCGGATAGACGCGGCGGCAGGAGACGCACTTCAGGCCCGATTCATCGCTCAACAGTTCCACGCGCGTTTTGCAAACGGGGCAAACCAGAATGTCGAGAGCATATTTCGGAATCGCCATGATTGTCTCCTCCAAAAAGGCTAAGGGCTATCAAATACGTGTGTAGGCACTGTACCAAACAGCGTTTCACACCGGCAACTGAATCGGGCGAACAACCGTTGAAAAAAGTTGCTCTTTGCTTTCCACCAAGTCGATTCGGCTTGACCGTGCCGGGAAGCGAGCGTAGCGTTCGATTTGTGCCTTCCCAGTGTGAGGTTTACTTTGAAAAACGGTGACCGTCTCTTCAAAGAGATTCTCTTGATTTTTCCAGCGTTGATGTGGCCCGCCGCGATTGCTTTCGATCAGCCGCAATCGGATGCGCCTCCAGCTTCGCAGTCTTCACAACAATCCCCATCGCAAACGCAATCGCAGCCGCCGCAAAAAGAAGAATCTGCGGCGGACGCGACGAAAAAGGCGGAAAAAGAAAAAGCTAAACCAAAGAAAGTGTACACCGAAGAAGATTTGGCAGGCCTGCGCGGCAATGGAGTGTCCGTCGTTGGGGAAGATAAACCGGCGGGCGCTGCCGCCCCCGGAACGAGCAAGGTAAACGCGAAAACGAAAGCGGCCATCGTGCCCATGTCCGGCCAGGACGAGGAATACTGGCGCGGGAAAGCCCGCGAACTGCTGGACCGCATCGCCGCGACTGAACAGCGAATTGAGGCGAAAAAGGACGAAATCAAGAAACTCGGGAGCGGCGGCTTTGACATTACCACTGGAATGAAAGACAACATCGCGTACATTCACGACCGGAATGCCCAGTTGCAAGAATTGGAGAAGCACAAAGCGGATCTGCAGAAGCAACTGGACCAACTGCAAGATGAAGGCCGCAAAGCGGGGGCGCCGGCTTCCTGGTTCCGCTGAGTGCGCGGCGATGGATCACTGCGGCGCGATTTAACCGCCTATTTTCTTGGAATTGAACGACTAGAACTTTTGTGCAAGAAAACACACCGGCACCAAAACTGCCCCTCCGACCAGTAGTTTTTGGAACCACAAACGCAGTAAGCTGACGGCGAGTGCGGGTTTGTGTCCCCGCCTAAGGGAGAGCTGCCGTGTATTGCGACCGCTGTGGACTGAACTTCCTGCCCAAACAGTCCGTGTGTACTCGTTGTAAAAGAGTACCCACGCGGTACTGGTTCCAATTCATGAGTTTGATGACCATTTTTGTGGCCGTGCTGTGCAATACGGTCCTGGGTCTGTTCTTGTTGCCACGGCTGGCCACCGCGCAACACGGGCACGCCTTGTTCCGAGGCTGGTACTGGTTCGACCAGAAGGTCGCCGTGTACGGCTGGGTGCCGCTGGCAATTGGCCTCCTGGCTTGGGACTATTTCATCTGGAAAGAGGCCCGCCCGAAGGTCAAGGGCTGGTTCACGCGCAAGCTGCTGACGCTCTCGCTGGCGGCGGGCGTAGCGCCGCTGCTGCCATGGTGGATTCCGGCAGGGCAACCTCCTGCGCAATTTTTCGCTATGATCGGCCGGCACCAGGGCGTGCCCATTCTGATGGCCTGGGGAGTGGTGACCGTTGTTACGATTGTTCTCTGCATTGATCCCGAATCGCGTGACTACTTGCTGGGGCACGGCCGGACGCTAAGCATCGTCAGCACGGTAGCGCTGTTGCTTGTTTTGACCATGACCGTGGTCGGTTGGTCGCTGACGTCCTGAGCGAATTCCTAAACGTAAGTCTCTTTTTCCCACTCAAAATCCTTCACAAGCTCAACTTAGGCTCTTTCGCGTCCATGAAAGCGATGCAAGGCATCGCTTTTGGAAGAGAGTGGCGGTATAAGTATGAGGAGGCGCACGAAGCGCAGAGGGAGGGAGCTATGCGTGCCGATCAAGTGGAAGTCTCCTGGGACGCAGGCAAAGCCAAGTGGCTGGTTCGCATTGTGAATGGCGAAGAGGTGATTCGCCGCTACTGCAGCTTGCCGAAAAATGCGGACGAAAAGGCGGTCGCCGCGGCAGCGCAGAAGACGGTCCAGGATGAAGGCTACGAAGCTGATTCTGCCTTAGTGAGCGTGCGCCGGTAGGGTGCCCCACAACTCGCAGGCAAGGCAGTTTGCCGTCCGGAGAAGACGGCGCTGCGTTTCGCGGCTCAGCTGCGAGCCCGGGATTCGCTTTTTTCATGCGGGCCTTCGATCATATGCCTGCTGCAAGCCTTGGATGTCGATTCTACTCATCTGCATCATGGCCTGCATGACTCTTTTGGCTTTCTCAGCATCTTTGTCGTGCAGCATCTTGCCTAAAACCGACGGGATGATCTGCCAGGACAGTCCAAATTTGTCTTTGAGCCAGCCGCATCTCCCTTTTTCTCCCCCTCCCGAGAGCTTCTCCCACAGTTCGTCTACTTCTTGCTGCGTCTCGCAGTTCACGAAGAGCGAAATAGCCGGCGTGAATTTGAAATGCGGGCCGCCGTTTAGTGCTATGAATTCTTGTCCATCGAGCTGGAAGGTGCACCCTGTCATCTTCCCTTCCGGTCCCGATCGCGAGACGCTCACAATCTTTGAATTCTTGAAAATTGAAAGATAAAAGTTCATCGCCTCCTCAGCTTGAGTGTCAAACCACAAGAATGGCGCGATTTTTTGCATACAATTCTCCTCTTTACTTTTTTGATGAGTTCTTCCCTCAGGCTGTCAACGCGTGTGCAGCTGCATCACGCGGAGATTGTGTTTCGCTTTAAGATGTCTCCATTCATGACGAGCTCGCCCCTTTCTCCATCCCAGCAGCGCTCCGCGATGCAAGCAGTTCCGCCAGCCGGTCGTAGCTCATGGCGACGCCCTTCTCCATGCCGCTCTTGAGGATGCCGTCGCGGGCTTCCCGCGACTGGTAGAGCACTGTCTGCGTGACCGTGGTCTTTCCTCCCTGCTCGGAAAGGACGATCGTGCCCACCGCTTCGCCCGGGTACCAAGCCTTATCGAACACCTCCGTCGAGACAATCCGTTCCTGTGGCACGATCTCGCGGTAAACGCCGCCCATCCCCATCTCGCTTCCGTCGGAGTCTCGCCGCCACACGTAACGGTAGGTGCCGCCTACCTTCAGGTCGATTTCGCAGACCGGCATGGACCACCCCGGCGGCCCGAGCAGCCACTGCTTGACCAGTTCGGGCTTGGTGAAGGCGTCGAAAACCAGTCTGCGCGGTGCCTGGAACACGCGCGTCATCACGATCTCCCGGTCGCCGCTCGTCGTCAGTTTCAGATTTCCCGTGTTCATCATCGGTGATCTCCTTTATCGTTCGGTGCGTGCATGTTTTTTCTTCTTGGCCGGTTGGTCGCCGGTCTTGAGCTCGTCGAGAAGGGCGTCCAGGCGCTGGAAGTTGCCCTCCCAAATACGCCGGTATCTCTCCAGCCACAGTTCCAGCTCCTGGAGCGGCGCGGGCCTCAGGGCATAAATGCGGCGCTGCGCATCCACGCGGACGTTCACCAGTCCGGCATCGCTGAGCACCCGCAGATGTTTGGAGACTTGCGGCTGCCGCAGGTGCAGGCGATGGGCCAGGTCACCAACAGGGCGTGGACCGTCGAGCAGGAGTTCGACGATCTGAAACCGGTTGGGCTCGGCGAGGGCTCGGAAAGTTTCCAACATGACGAGCACGAATATGCCTCAAGACGACTATTCTTGTCAAGGAATATTCTTATGGAGGAATATATATAATCGACTTTTCCACAGATCGAGAAAATCCCTTTTGGCAAGGAAAGGAAATGAATTGAATTAAGGGAGCTTTGGCGAAAAGTCCGTCATCACGAGAAACGTGGAATCGATTTTCTCCACCAGCTTGCCGTTGGCTTCGGACTTGTCACGGACGCTTTGCCATTCTGGATCGTTTTGGAAAGCTTTCCAGTTGGCTGTGGCGGCTTCGCGGCTGGGATGCGCCAGGATGTATACAAGCGTCTTCCCTTTCAACGGCTCGTCCGTGGGCGTCCAATAGGCGACGTTTTTGATGCCGTGCTTCTCGAAGAGTTTTGTGGTGTGCTCACGAAAGCGGCGGAGCAGATCGTCGAGCTTGCCTTCCAAAGCGTGGTAGACGCGTAGTTCGTAGACAGTCGTCGTTGATTGCATAATGCCTGGCCTTTCTTGAGCTGCGGCAAGCCAGTCTGCCGCTGGAAAAAAGGCAACTGCCGGAAGCGATTGGAGTAGAGTGCGTCTTTTCATGGCAAGGCATTCTATCAGAGGTCTTGGGTGGCGCGGAGGAATGTAGCAGGAGTAGGCCCGAGAATTCCAAACCACATAGACACCGAATAGGTGGGAAAGCAGTATGATACGAACCTAGCGACAGACACGCCGTAAGTCCACGGGCGGACTTTTTCTTAGAATTAACGAAATGAGGGGGCACTCTCCTTGTTGCTCGCGAAGGAAGTGCCCCCACCCCGAGTGAATCAGATTGCCCGCGATGACGTTCTCGGAGGCGTTCCAATGGACGCCACCGCGGGCCTTTCCTCCTACTTCATATTCAGGAGTAAAAACTAAAACTCCGACCTAGGCCCCGTCTGTTCAATATTGAACACTTTCGGCTCCCGGGGAATTCCCCCCCAACGCAGGCTCGCTAGCGTCAGGAACCCGTGTGCTGGGCCCCACGCGGACTGGTGGGAGTGTCTGGCGGGTACACGCCAGACCACTACGCTACGCGGTCCCCTGTGCCGATGGTCGTGGCCATGCTGCCGTCGGATATCGCCAACCAATTGCACGCCAAGCTGGAGATGTTCGAGTCCGCCCTAGTCTGCAATCCCTAATCGTCGCCCCGGAAGCAAGCGGCAATGTCCCTCACAAAGAGCCGAAATCGAGATGCAGCCCCATTCTTGATATGTCAACCTAAACAAGATGACTTCTTCATTGACAACCAATATAGGTTGACATTGACACTAGCAACTGTTTTAGGTTGACGGTTGCCGCTAGAGGCCACGAGATTGGCGGAAGGCTCGGACGACGGCGGCGGCGTCCTGGTGCTGGGCGTCGACAGCGTAGTTGAGGCGACGGATGTCGGCGGCGGAAAGCTTGCCGGCGAGATCGGCAAGGGCAGCGCGGAGCTGGGGGAATCGGGCGAGGGTGGATTGCCGGACGATGGGGACGGCGTCGTACGGCGGGAAGTAGTGGCGGTCGTCGGCGAGGGCAACGAGGCCGAGCGCGTCGATGAGCCCGTCGGTGGAGTTGCCGGCGACGATGTCCACCTGATGATCGACGAGCGCGCGGTAGATGAGGCCAAGGTCCATGACTTTCGGTGATTCGGCGAAATGGAGATTGTAGCGATCGCTCAGCGCGCGGAACCCATCCGGGCGCTCGAGGAATTCGTAGCCAACGCCGGCGCGCCATTTGAGGGCGATTACCGCGATGTCGGAGATTTTTTGCAGATGGAGTTTTTGCGCGTCATCGCCGCGAATGACCATGGCGAACGTGTTTTCAAAGCCGAGCGGCTCGGTGACTTCGAGATGGAAGCGATCGGAATAGACCTGTTTGACGCGATTGTAGACGGCGTTCGCGTAGTCGTTCTGTGCAGCACCTTGGCTGTAAGAACTTGGCGATTCATTGAGAACGGCGGTTAGCGCGGTACCCGTGTATTCGACGTATAAGTCGAGCTCGCCAGCGAGGAGAGCTTTGTGGACGAGAAGCGTGCCTCCGAGGTTGGTCTTGCGAATGACGGGGATGCCGGTCTTGGCTTCGACGTGCTGGGCGAGAAGCTCAGCGAGGACCACTTGCTCGGTGAAAAATTTCGACCCAATTGTGATTTTGGATTGGGGAGGTTGGCGGCAGGCAGTTACGAAGTAAATGAAGTTAAGGAGGCAAACGAAACAAAGGAATCGGAAAGAAGCACGGTTCATGGTTGAGAGAATTTCTCACGGGGAGGAAGAAAGAGAAAGAAAAATATAACGCAGAGACGCCCCGACGGGGTCGGCGTAGACGCCGAGCAGTCGCAGAGGTGAAATTCCCCGGTCCCTTTCAAGAAACCTTCAGTCTGCGCTCAAGCAAGCCGAGAAGGAAATCGGCGAGAAGCGCGAGCAGCGCGGCGGGGATCGCACCGGCGAGGATGAGGGTGTCGCTGACGAGGGCTACTCCTTGGAAAATGAATGTGCCGAGGCCACCGGCGCCGATCGCGGCGGCAATGGTGGCGACGCCGATAGTGATAATGGTGGCGGTTCGAATACCGGCGAGGATGACCGCGAGCGCGAGCGGGAAGCGCACGCGAAACAGAATTTGCGCGCGCGTCATGCCCATGGCTTCCGCAGCTTCAAGAACGGCGGGATCAATGCCCGTGAGGCCGACGTAAGTATTGCGCAAGATGGGGAGAAGCGCGTAAAGAACGAGCGCGACGATGGCGGTGCGCTTGCCGATGCCGCCGATGAACGGAATGGGAATCAAAAAGCCGAAAAGGGCCAGACTTGGGATAGTCTGAAAAACGCTCGCGATGCCGAGCGCGATGGTTCGAAGCGTGGGTCGCTGCACGATGAACATCCCAAGCGGCACACCGATGAGAATGGCGATCATCATGGCAATGATTACGAGCGTGAGGTGGTCGATGGTGGCGCCGAAAATTTCGGCGCGGTGCTCGGCAAAGAAGGACCAAGTGGTTTGTGGATTCACGGGGAGGCTCCCGGCGTCACGGCAAGAGAGGCGGTGAAGGCGCGAACTTCGGGGTGATCGAGACGAAGAAATTCCTGAGGCGGCGCGCTGGCAACGATCCGGCCTGATTCCAGCAGAACAATGCGTGAGGCCAGGAGCAAAGCCTCGTGCAAATCGTGAGTAACGAAGACGATGGTCTTGCTGAGACGGCGGGCCAGGGCGCTGAATTCGCGCTGGAGCTCGGCACGAGTCACCGGATCGAGCGCGCCAAAAGGTTCGTCCATGAGCAGAATTGGCGGATCGGCGGCGAGAGCGCGGGCGACGCCGACGCGCTGGCGCTGTCCGCCGGAAAGTTCGCGGGGGTGGCGGCCGGCAAATTCAGCCGGATCAAGTCCAACGAGAGTCAGGAGCTCCCCGACGCGAACGGCCGTGCGGCAGCGGTCCCACTTTTCGAGCGAGGGAACGAGGCCAATATTTTCGGCAACCGTAAAATGGGGAAAGAGGCCGGCGTCCTGAATGACGTAGCCGATGCTGCGGCGGAGGCGGATGGGGTCCCAAGCGGCAGTGGAGCGGCCATCGACCAGAACTTCCCCGTTCGAGGGAAGGAGCATTCCATTGATGAGCTTGAGCAGCGTGGTCTTGCCGCTGCCGCTGCGCCCGAGGAGGACGAGGGTTTCTCCCTGAGGAATTTCCAGGGAGACACCTAAAACGATTAAGCGCTTAAGAATATCGTTTATGCGGAATGAAACTTCCCGGAACTCAATAGTTTTTTTTGAAGAAAGTGCAGTTTTCGTATTCATTTCGATTGACAGCCGCGAATCCGGGAGGGATCATCTTAATCCACCTAGCCCCCCTGCGCTGAATTATGGCGCATCCTTCGCGCGGAAGCTGCATCCAAGGTAAGGGGCAAGAAGCCATGGGAGCTCTAGCCACAGCCGTCCGCATCCGGCATGACCTTCATAGCAGATTACTAGACGCACGCGCGCGCACCGACGAAGTGTTTCGCACGGTGCGCGAAGAGGCTTTGTATGACCGGCCAATTCCAGAAAGACACCGCATTATTTTCTATGTGGGACACGTAGAGGCGTTTGACTGGAATCTGCTGGCGCAGCGCGCGTTCGGGTTGCAGTCGTTACAGCGAACATTTGATCATTTGTTTGCGTTTGGCATTGACCCGGTGGATGGCGGATTGCCGTCGGATACTCCAGCGGATTGGCCGGCGCGCGAAGAAGTCGAGCGCTACAACCGGCGCTTGCGCGAGGAATTGGACCGCGCGATCGAACATGCCTTGGAGCGTCCGGAGGAAGGGCATCCACAACTGATCACCATGCTGGAAGTGGCCATCGAACACCGGTTGATGCATGCGGAAACGTTGGCGTACATGCTGCACCGGCTGCCGAGCAACCGGAAGATTGGCGGACCCAGGATCGCGGCGATCAAGGCGCACCGGACGAAGTCGCATTTGGTTGATATTCCGGCGGGGACGGCTACTTTGGGACTGGAGCATATTCACGGTGACGAGTTCGGGTGGGACAACGAATTTGGGGCGCACGAAGTGGCGGTGAAAGAATTCGCCATCGACAATTACAACGTAACGAATCACGATTTTTTGCGGTTTGTGCAGGCCGGGGGCTACGAGAACCGTTCGCTTTGGACTGATGAAGCCTGGGAGTGGAAGGCAAAAGAAGGTACCGATCATCCGATGTTCTGGGTGCGCGAGGGCAACCTGTGGACCTACCGGACGATGTTTGGCGAGATACGCTTGCCGCTGGAGTGGCCGGTCTACGTGAGCCACGCCGAAGCCACGGCGTATGCAAAATGGCTTGGCCGTAAATTGCCGACCGAAGCGCAGTTTCATCGCGCGGCCTATGGAACGCCGGAGGGCGCCGGGGAGCGCAGCTATCCCTGGGGCGAAGAAAAGCCTGGCCCGTCCAGGGGAAATTTCGATTTCAAATCGTGGGATCCTTTGCCTGCGGGAGCGCATCCCGCCGGTGCAAGCGCATTCGGCGTGCATGATCTTGTGGGGAACGGGTGGGAGTGGACGCGGACGGAGTTTGCGCCGTTTCCGGGATTCACGACCATGCCCTTTTATCCGGGCTATTCCGCGAATTTTTTTGACGGCAAGCACTATGTGATGAAAGGTGGCTCGCCGCGCACCGCCGCGTGCATGCTGCGGCGTTCGTTTCGAAACTGGTTCCAACCGCATTATCCGTACGTCTACGCAACATTCCGTTGCGTCGAGGACTAATCAAGCCAAAGCACGGGAGAACCCATGGCGACGTCGTCACTGTCACTATCGCTCCGGCATGTGTCTGCATTCGCGGCGGATGTGCGCGAGAGCCTCACCAAACCCGGCCAGCGAGAGCTTCCTTCAAAGTATTTGTACGACGAAGTGGGCTCGGCGCTGTTTGAAACGATTTGCGTTTTGCCGGAGTACGGATTGACGCGCGCCGATGCGCGATTGCTGGAAAAACATGCAGGAGAAATTGTTGGGCGGTTGCCCTCGCCGATTCAGGTGGCGGAGCTTGGGAGCGGCTCTGGGAAAAAGACGCGATGGATTCTGGAAGCGCTCTCGCGGCGGCAGAAGACATATTACTACCCCATCGAGATTTCACCTTCGGCGCTGGCGGCGTTGGCGAAAGAGCTCGGCCAGATTGATATGGTCAGCATTGTTGGCTACGAACAGCCGTACCTGGAAGGGTTGCGGGCCGTCGCCGAAGGGCGCAGGGAGCGGGATCATCTGCTCGTGTTGTTTCTGGGCAGCACGATTGGCAATTTCGATCGCGATGCGGGAGATGCATTTTTGCGGGAGATGCGGGCAATTCTCCAGCCAGGGGATGCGTTGCTGCTCGGCACGGACCTGGAGAAAAACGTCGAGCTGCAATTGCTGGCTTATGACGATCCCGCAGGCGTAACGGCGGCGTTCAACTTGAATTTGCTGGCGCGCATCAACCGTGAGCTGGGCGCGGACTTTGATTTGAGCTGCTTCGAGCACCACGCACGCTGGAACAGGGTGGAACGGCGAATTGAAATGCACTTGCGTTCCACGCGGCGTCAAACGGTGCACATTCCGGCCGCAAGCCTGCGGCTCATGCTGGACGAAGACGAAACCATATGGACGGAGAGCTCTCACAAGTACCGAGCCGAAGAAATTCCAGAGATGGCGGCGCGCACAGGATTCCGTTGTGATGGACAGTGGATCGACAGCGAATGGCCATTTGCGCAGAACCTCCTGATTGCAGGATGAGGTGACTGGCACTTCGTGACCCGTGTTCCTTGACGGGTGTTCCCTGACCCGTGCAAGAGGTATCCCCCGCCCCAGGACTTTGCGGATCGCGATTAATGCCCACCACTCGTTCTTGGACCCTTCCCTCCCGATGGTCGCCCAAGACAGACGCCCTTCATCGGGCGTCTGGTTAACCATAACAGGCCGCCGCTCCCCCCTTTTTTCATAAGTGTTGATTTTAAAGGGACTTTAAGTTGCTTTAGAATCAACACTTCTAGAAGTGTTTATTCTAAAGGTGGTTACGGGCGTTATTATCAGACTCTCTGCACAGGTGTTGATTCTAAATGGTTGGGAACTTGGGCCGGAACTGGTTGCTGTGGTGATTGAGGGTTGGGATCTGATGCAGCGGAGTGCTCCGGTTGGGGCGTTGGTGCTGGCGCAACTTGGGAAGGTGGCGGCTCGGGAGGGGCAGGAAGCATGAGACAGGAGACCACCCGCTCGGGCCGGGCATTTCCGCCAGGAGCATTGGCGTATTCGTCTTGGGCGATCTTGATGGATTGGTTCAAGGTGTGACCGAGAAGAGCAAGGGAGACTGCGGTTTTGGGTTTGATGTAGCCGCGGGCAACGGCGGAAAGCACGCGGCCGAGGGCGGCGGCGAAATCAGAGGCGCATAGATGCTTGCCGCAAAACAAAGAAGCTAAATCCTCACGGGCTTGTTTTGCGATGAGGGCTTCGGCTTCCTTCTCAGCGTGATAGTAGCAGAGATGCTGGTGGCCTGAGCGACGCGGAGAGCGGCACTGGCGGCCATCGGCAAAGGTGAAAGCACACAAACGGGAACGGTCCTTGATAGTAGGCATGGAAGTCTCCAGAAAAGTTAGATTTAAGTTGTAAGGGGAGTCTCGCGGAAGGCGAGGCGCACTACTTTACGGGGGTAATGTAGCAGAGTCGTAACCGGGTTGTCAATGGGAAACTGCGAAGAAAAATCCCCACCCTCAAAAACCGAGGGCGGGGCACCCGCGATTTATGAGGACTTGATGTCGGTCAAGCTGTCAGCGGATAAATGCCCCTGACTGGCAATGGCATGGACACGCTGTGCAAGCGTAGGGTGCGTCATGAATAATTCCGTAAGCCCATCGCCCGAGCCAGATAATTCTCTGGCTTGGTAGAGGCTGACTAGAGCCCGGATTGCCGTTTCCGGATCACCAGTGAAGCCAACCGCTTCTCCATCCGCAGAATATTCGAATCGGCGCGAACAATAATAGAAGACCAAGAGTGGCCCGAGCATGGCGATGATTTGAATCAAGAGGCGAAAAGACATTGCTTCTCGGGGGAGACTAAAGAGCAAAACGGCTATCCCGGAGAAAATCGCGATTACCAACAGAAAGTGTTTGCGCCCATGTTTCAGCTTAACGTGCGCCAGTTCGTGGGCTATGACGAACTCTATCTGCATTTTGGTCAGGTATTTTCCTAAATTGTCGGTGAGACCGATTGCATTCGACATACCGTAGGCATTGGTCAAATGCCCCTTTCCGGCGGGGACAACGTAGACTCTGCTGAGAGTCACCCCCATTCTGCGAGCGGCGCTAAGAGCTCTGTTACGAAGTTCACCCGATTTTAGCGCATTCAATTTCATTCCTTCTGCCCACCTTAGAAACCCTGTTCCAATTTTCGAAACCGCTCCGGCAGCAAGAAGCCACGCGATGCCTCTAAGTTTTTTTTCGAGGATGGCGTCGAAGCCCGCCGCGACAAGTAACAACGGAATGACAAAACTCACCAATTTCCACCACGCTTGTAGCAGCGCGTCTGTAAACCTCCACTTCAGCCTGAGGATGCTCCGGTCGACCGTGTTACACAGAAGTAGAAAGGTGCCCAGACTCACAGATGGTAGCACCCAAAAGAGCAGAGTCTCCGCAGAGGATGTGTCCAGCCATCTGGAGACGATTGTGGAAATTATTGCAGCGCGCCCGTCCAGGTCCCATGTCACCCACCAACCGACAACTGTGCCAACGAGAATGATGCGGCCGAGTCTCCGATACGCCGCCCAGATTCTCTTTTGTTCCGCCTCTTGGCTGTGGAAGACAACCCACTGCAAGCAAAGAGTGAGAACGATGGGAAGAAGCAAAATGACAACTGGAATCAACCAAGGGTTGATCGACGTCGCCGGCATGATCCAGGTGCCCGTTATGCTGACGATCGCAGTTATATGCTGGTCCACGCAGCGTATTGTAGACCCAAAGTTCTGGCATTCATGCCCGATTGCCAAGACGAATGAGGATGAACATCCAAACTGCTGGCGGCAATGAGTTTGGTGTAGGCTTTCGGCGGGAGAAAATCATGTTCAAGGTCAAATTTCTATGGTTGGCGATTCTTCTGCTGGCGTGGACGGCGCAAGGGAATGCGCAGTTTGCGCACACGGAGCACAAGCAGATTGTGGATGGGGGCGGCCCTTCGGGGCTCCCTTCGCAGCTCAGGGTGAACAGGGCAAGCAAGCCGCTGCTTGTTCGGGCGACGAATTTGGGGAATTGGCTGGTGCCGGAGGGGTACATGTGGCTGTTCGAAGGCGGGCCGCAATCTCCAGGGGAGATTCGGGCGCTGGTGTTGGAGCTGCTTGGGCCGGAGGGGGCGGCAGCGTTCTGGCAGAAATGGCGCGAGAATTATGTCACGCGGGAGGACATCGCGCTGTTGCACCGGGCGGGGTTCAACGCCGTTCGAGTTCCTTTGCATTACAGTTTGTTTGAGAGCGACGACGCGGAAGGCTTTAAATTGCTAGACAGGTTGATTGGGTGGAGCCGCGCGGAAAACCTATATGTGATCCTGGACCTGCACGCGGCGCCGGGCGGACAAACGGGTACGAACATCGATGACAGCGCGGGATATCCCTGGCTATACGACAGTCCGCGAGAGCAAGAGCACGTGGTGGCCATCTGGCGGCGCTTGGCGATGCACTATCGCGATGAGCCGGTGGTGCTCGGTTATGACCTGCTGAATGAGCCGATCCCGCATTTTCCGAAGCTGGCGAGGCTAAATGCTTCGCTTGAACCGGTTTACAAGAAGCTGGCGGGCGAGATACGAAAGATTGATGCGCACCATATTCTGTTTCTTGGCGGCGCGCAGTGGGACAGTAACTTTTCGGTCTTCGGCAAACCCTTCGATGCGAACACCGCGTACACGTTCCACAAATATTGGACGGCGCCGGACGAAAGCGTGATCCGGCAATACCTTGATTTTCGCGAGCGCTATGATGTGCCGATCTGGATGGGCGAGTCGGGCGAGAACACGGATGAGTGGATCGCTCAGTTCGTGAAAACGCTGGAGAGAAACAATATCGGATGGGCTTTCTGGCCGTATAAGAAGATGGGAAAGCCGTCGTCGGTCGTGAGTATTGTCCCGCCTGCGGATTGGGAAAAGATCGTGGAGTTCGCAAAGCTGCCGCGCGGCACGGGGCACGCGGAAGAACGGCTGAAGGCCCGGCCGGAACAGGAGACGATCATTCGCGCTTTCGAGGAATTGCTGGAGAGTGTGCGCCTGCAAAAGTGCCGCGTGAATGAGGGATATTTGAAGGCGCTCGGGTTAAAGGCCGATGTTGCAGCACTGGGAGACGCGTTGGGGACGGAGAATCAGAAGGCTTCGATGCGCCAGACGAGGCGGACGGACCAGGATTTCTGGGTGGTGAGGCCGGGGTGAAGACAAACCTTCTGGTGGCGCGAGAAACACGAACGTTCTCCAGGTAAATTTTCGCCGGGGCCGAGTTTTGTCTCGGCCCCGGGATCTGTAGAGGACAAAGCAACTGACTTTATTGGTTCAGATAGAAGCGAAGCTGCAGGACTTTATTGCCGTTGTTGTCGTAATCCCAAAAGAAGCCTTGGAATCCGGCACCAAAGAGGGCAACGGTCTGGGTGCTTGTCACGAGTGACGTCAACTGGTTCGTCACGTCCGAAAAGACCGACTTCCCATTCTTTCGAACGACTACAGCTACGTTAGCGGTCACGGAGCAGACCACTGTGTTCGTGGTGAGGTCGGTCGCGCATGTGGAGAGGGTACCGGAACCGCCCGGTGTTCCAACAGCCCTGGCCCAGACCGAGTAAGTTGCTGTGTCACCAGTGGAACAAGGAACCAGCGTGGTGCCTGTGGCCGTCGCGATGTTGGTGTTGCAAGGAAGTTGGAACACCGCTCCTTGTTTGGCGATCTGGATCCCATTGCAGTCGTAGGCCGCATCAAAGGCGTTTCCGTCACAGACCGTGAAAGGACCTTGAGTCAGAAAGATGTCCGTTCCAGGAACAGGATCGTTCGCAGGTGTATTCAGGGGAACGAATATGGTGTGCCGGTCCGAACCCGTGAGGGGTGCATTCTTGGCGTTGGTCACGCCGATGATGTTCAAGTCATAGTGAGGACCGCTCGGCGCGCCGTTCCCGGTCAGGGCAAAACCTGGGATTGACGCTACTGCCGCACCTAAGGTTAGCGCCGCACCTACAAGAACCACCCATTGTTTCTTCATTTTTCCTCCATGCCTTCTGCTAGACAGTACAGTTTGTTGTAGCCGCAATTCGCGATTTGGGGCGGTCAAAACTGAGGACCCCAGGTGGGCTTGGCAAAGGAATGGTAGGCTCCTGGAGAGTGGAGATACTACTGTGCTGAGGACCAGTTCTGGAACAGGGGGACTTTGACCTGCCTCCCGGAAATTGGTCCGACGAGAATGTAGCTCCTAGGGCTTCCAATCGACGGCTAGGCCGAAAGTTGATAAATCCCACTTTATCTGTAGCTTGCGGGTAACGACGAAGTGCCGAGTGTATTAGGGATATTTGAAGGCGCTCGGGTTAAAGGCTGATGTTGCGGCACTGGGAGACGCGTTGGGGACGGAGAATCAAAAGGCTTCGATGCGCCAGACGAGGCGGAAGGACCAGGATTTTTGGGTGGTGAGGCCGGGGTGCCAGACGGCGAGAATTTGCGAACCTTGATAGACGCGCTCGAAACCTTCCTCGGATTCGGAAACCGTTTCAATGGGCGCGACCCAGAACTCCTTGGCGGAAAGCGCATGGAGAAGAACGCGGACGCGCTGCCAGCCGTCTTCCATGCGGAGAGACGGCGCGGGGAGAGTTCCGCTGAAACGAAGATTCTTAGGGCCAGCCGGCGTTTCGAAGAAACGATCAGGCTCGGCGGGCGCGAGCAAATTGACAATCGACTCGATGCCCAGAGCGATGGGCTTTTCGAGAGGCTCCTCCAGCTTCACAACAACCTCGCAGACCACTTCACAACCATTAGCGACGGGACCGAAGGAGTATTCCTTGGTGAGAAGCAATTTCGGCCCCGTTTCATCGCCTTTGAGGAAGAGAGTCAGAGTGTCGTCGCGGAAAAGCTCGACGTCATGCGCATCGGAATCCTTGATGGCGTAACTGCCGCCGGCAAAACCCGGATCTTCGTGTAATTCCAAATTTTCGTAATCCGCATGCGTGCGCGAGGGATCGAAAAGCAAAACGCGGAAAGCGTGGCGCGGCCAGCGATCATAACGAAGAAAGCGTTCGAGGCCGGGCTCCTTGACGCGGGTCTGTTCGTGGATGCTGCCGACAGCGCCGGGAGCGGGATTGCCGGCGGCTTCGCGCAAGCGCGCGTGATAAGCCTCCGGGCGGCGCAGGATGGAATTGACGAGCGTGGCGGCCGCGGGACGGAAGTCGAAGGCGGCAAGGGTGCCGCCATCAGCGGGCTTCAAGAGCGCCTGAGCCTCGGGAGAGGTCAGGAGCAACTCGTTGGCGCCGTCGGCGTCGTAATCGAGCAATTCAACGCGAGGAGCGAGCGCGCCGGGGGTCTGGCGGTCAGCGATGGCTTCGGCGCGAATGAGATTGCGCCACGGATCAGTGCGGAGGTGCGGGGCATAGATGCCGCCAAAAATGCCGTGCCAATAGGCGTCGTTGCACTGTGCGCGCAAGAGCAAATCGCGGGCTTGCGGCAATTCATCGGGGGACTTTGCGCGCTCGGGGCGCGCAGGCGTGGCAGCGATGCGCGCGGAAACGCGCAGCATTTTCTTGTGCAGCAGGTTGGATTCCGGGTATTTGCGAAAAAAGCCGCGCCAGGAACCGCCGCGAATAAAAGAGAGAACCTCGGGGCGAGCGCTGAATTCCTTCAGCACTTCATGATAGCGCTGCCGGACACGCGCGGGGAGCGCCCACTCCATCATCTCCGAATAGGAAGCGGTGGGCAGATCGGCGCGGCCAAGAGGCGCGTGAGTTTCCAGATAGCCGGCGGGCGTGGAAACTTCGAGCCAATCCGAATTAGCCTCCAAGGCGGCAAAAAAATCGGAGAGCCAGCCGTCTATATAACAGTGTTCGTGCGTGCCAGGCCAGACGCCGAATTTTTCCATGTCGTCTCCCATGGCAGCAACACCGCCAGGGTGGACGCTCGCAGCATCGCGCAGATACTTAATGACGTCCTCCACTTTGCCGAAGGGAATGAGATAGCGCAGAGCTTTCTGGCCAGGATAGAGCCACACGGTCTTGCCTCGGTCTTCGGCGATGTAGGCGCCAAAGAGTTCTTCCGGCTCGAAACCGGCGGCGAGGAAGTGCATGTCGTCAATAAGCGCGTAGGCAACGTTGGCGGCGGCGAGCACGGAGGGAAGCTGAGGCTCCCAAACGCGCTCGGCGAGCCATGCGCCGGAGGGAATCCTGCCGAAGTGCTTTTCGAGATAGGCGGCCAAGCGGGTGATTTGTTCGCGCTGATCTTCGGGCGGGATGGAGACGAGTATCGGTTCGTAAAAGCCGCCGCCAACGAGCTCTACCTGACCGCTCTGGACGAGTTTTTTCAGGCGGGCGAAGTACTCGGGGCGATGTTCCTCGATCCAGGTAAGAAGCGGGCCGGAATAGTGGAGACCGAGGTGAACGCCCGGATGCGCTTCGAGGTGCTCGACAAAGGGAAGATACGACGTGTCGTAGGCCTTTTCGAGAACGTGCTCGAAATTGCCACAGGGCTGGTGCGCGTGAATGAGCAGGGTGAGATGGAATTTCTGGGGCATGGGGACAGTTTTTTCTCTCTAACATCATAACCTGCGATGCGAATTTGTGAACTATTGGGCGCGGCGAGTGCAGCAAATTTCGAATACCGCTGAAAGGCGTCCGGGCAGTTCAGGTGCGGTCGAAAAACAGTTCTTCGCAGACAGAATCCGAAGAAAAAGCGGCACGCTTGAGCGTGCGTGGAAAACCAAAACGAACCGGGTGCGTCCTAGAAGAAGGAGCTACTTACCTTGTTTTGCGTACCAGTCGGCGTTGATCGGCGTGAAGCTATTCCACTTTTCGGGGAGATCTTCGAGCGCGAAAATAGCAGTCACCGGGCAGACGGGTACACAGGCGCCACAATCGATGCATTCGGTCGGGTGGATGTAGAGCTGCGTCTCAGACTCGAAAGTCGGTTCATCTTTGCGCGGATGGATACAGTCCACCGGACAGACATCCACGCATGCGGTGTCTTTTGTGCCGATGCACGGCTCGGCAATCACGTAAGCCATTAAAGGTCTCCTTTGTTCGAACAGTGGACCGGTGGCTCATCCAGCGGAACAGCACAACCGGCAAAAATTCCTTATACCATGCGGCTGCCGGGAGCGACAAGCAGCAAAGAGAATTGTACGTGTTGGCAAGAAGTTTCTCAACTGAGAGAGGTATGGATAGAATGAGAGCGGAAGGAATGACCATGAGAATCCGGAGCTGCATTGGTTTTCTTATATTACTGGGGGCGGCGGCGGGAATTGCTGCGCCGCAGGCTTCGAAACGGAGCGTTGTTCGGAAGGATCCAGGGATCATCGATGCGCAGGGCTATCAGAAATTGCTCGAGCAATACCGCGGGAAGCCTCTAATCGTGAACTTTTGGGCGACTTGGTGCGAACCCTGCCGCGACGAGTATCCCATGCTGAATGAATTGGCGAAGCAATACGCGCCGCAGGGGCTGAAAGTCATTGGCGTAAGCATGGATGATGACGGCGATCTGATCCTGATGCGGCGTTTCCTGGTCCGCTACAACCCCGTATTTCCCAATTACCGGAAAAAAGCGGGAAGCGAGGCTGCGTTCAGGGAAGGAATACTTCCGGGCTGGACTGGATCGCTACCTGTTTCGATCTTCTACGGGAAAGACGGCAAGCAGGCCGGACATGTGCTTGGCGAAGGGAAGCGGGACACTTTTGAAACGGCAATTCGAATGCTGCTGGCCTCAGGAGCCAACTAGAAAATTCACCCGCTGAAGCCGGGAGAGAAACTATGATTCGCACCGAGAATTTGCGAAGCGGCTACATTCAAGATGATGTTGAGGAGTATCTCTACCAACTGCTGCCGGAACGCGATGCGGTGGTCACGGAGATCGAGGACTATGCCGCACAGAACAACGTTCCTATCATCGGGCCGGCGGTGGCGCGAATGCTGGCGCTGTTCGTGCAGGTTTCCGGCGCTAAACGGATATTTGAGATGGGCTCGGCGATCGGGTATTCGACGATCTGGCTGGCGCGCGCAGCCGGACCCAAGGGAAAAGTGATTTATACCGATGGCGATCCGGAAAAGGCGCGTCGCGCGAAGGATTATTTTCAACGGGCGGGCGTCGCTAAACGGATTGAGGTGCGGGTCGGAGACGCGCTGGAACTGGTGAAGAAAGCGCCGGGCAAGTTCGATCTGATCTTCAACGATGTGGACAAACACCAATATCCCGCCTCGCTTCGCGTGGCGGTGCCCAAACTGCGCCGTGGCGGCTTGTTCATCAGCGACAACACGCTGTGGTCGGGAAAGGCGGCCCGGCCGGCCCCGCCGGATGACATTAACACGCAGGGCATTCAGGAATTCAACCGGCTCGTTTACGCATCGAAGGAGCTTTACCCCGTCTTAATCCCACTGAGAGACGGCGTCACGGTTTGCAGGAAGAATTGAAGGCAAGTTATGGCAACCGCACCCGTTCCGAAAGCCCTTCCGCGAACTGCCCCTGGGCCGAAAGGGCGATTCCTGCTTGGAAGTGCGATCGAGGTGTCGCGCGACTGGCTGGGATTTTACAAGCGATGCGTCAGAGGAATACGGAGACGTGGTTTGCGTGCATCTCGCCCATGTTCCGGTATACCTGATAGTGCATCCCCGGGACATAGAGACGGTGCTTGTCAGTAATGCCGGTAATTTCACGAAGTCCGCGGATTATCGCGCTCTGGCACGGGTCCTCGGCCAAGGCCTGCTGACCAGCGAAGGCGACTTTTGGAAGCGCCAGCGCAGCCTCATCCAGCCCGCCTTTCACCGCCAAAACATTCTGGGTTATGCGAAGGTGATGACGCAGGCCGCCGGGCCGCATGCTCGATTCGTGGAAGGAGAAAGATGAACGGAACATTCATGACGACTTGATGCGTGTGACCCTGGAAATCGTCGCGCAGTGTCTTTTTGGCGCCGAAGTTACCGATGTTGCCGAGCGCGTGGGCAAGGCCATGGAAGTGGTAACGGAAAGATTTATTCTCAACGCAAGTCTGGCGGTGATGTTTCCCTTCGACATTCCAGTTCGTTTCGCGCGCCGGGAATGGCGGGCCATTCGCGAATTGAACGGGATCATCGGGAGCATCATCCGAAAGCGGCGTTCCTCCAATCAGCCGCGCGAAGATCTTTTGGACATGGTGCTTCGGGTGCGAGACGCGGACGGTAATCCCATGAGCGACGCGCAACTGCGCGACGAGGTGATGACCCTTTTTCTGGCCGGCCACGAGACCACGGCTATTGCGCTCTCCTGGGCGTGCTACTTGATTGCGCAAAATCCGGTCATCGAGGCGAAGCTCGCCGAAGAACTGCAGGCGGTCCTCGGCGGACGCGTGTCGGTGCCGGAAGACCTTCCCCGATTGCGCTATACGGAGATGGTGATCAAGGAAGCGATGCGTCTTTACCCCGCGGTATGGGGCATCGGCCGTAGGGCTTTGCAGGATTGCGAGCTTGGGGGATACCGCGTACCGGCGGGTTCAAATATCTTCATTTTGCAGTGGTGCACGCAGCATGATTCGCGCTTTTTCCCCGACCCCGAACGATTCGACCCGGAACGCTGGAGAGAAGACCCCGTTCGCTCCGGCAAAATCCCCCGGTTCGCGTATTTCCCCTTTGGAGGCGGGCCGCGCGTTTGTGTTGGAGCATCCTTCGCGATGATGGAAGCTACGCTGCTGCTGGCTATGATTCAGCAGAGATTTCATCTCGAAATAGTCGCGGGGCATCCCATTGAACTCTTCGCGTCGGTTACGCTGCGTCCCAAGTATGGCATTCGCGTGATCCCGCAGCGACGATGAATAAGGGGAAACTTACTTCCGGAAGAAATTGCGGAGAATGAAGCCGAGGTTCGCTGGCCGCTCGGCGAGGCGCCGCATGAAGTAGGGAAACCAGTCCTTGCCGTAGGGAATGTAGATGCGGACTCTGTAGCCATCCTTGACGAGGCGGCGCTGCAGATCGGTGCGCACTCCATACAACATCTGAAACTCGAAATCGTCCTTGGAAATCTGCTTCGCCGCCGCATGGCGAATGGTCGCGGCGATCATGCGCGGATCATGCGTGGCGATACCGTGGTAAAACCCACTGGACAGAAGCATCTTCATCAGGCGAACAAAGTTAGCATCGACATCCGCTTTCCGCGGAAACGCAACGTCCTCCGATTCCTTGTAGGCGCCCTTACACAAGCGGATGCGGCAGCCATAAGTCAAAAGATCCGCGACGTCCGTTTCGCTGCGGTAGAGATAGGATTGGATAACCGTGCCGACGGCTGGATTCCGCTTGCGAACGCGTTTTACGAGGTCGATGGTGCGCTGCGTGTAAGCCGATCCTTCCATGTCAATGCGAAGAAAATTATCGAAGCCCGCGGCGCGTTCGACGATGGAGACGACCAGTCCTTCGCAAAAGTCGACATTGATATCGAGGCCAAGCTGGGTAAGTTTGCCGGAAACGTTGGCGTACAGCCTTTCTTCAGCGATACGTTCAAAAATCTCGAGATAGGCATCGCGGGAATTCTGTGCATCCGAGGTGGTAGCAACATTTTCGCCCAGGTAATCGAGGCTGGCGTGCATGCCGGTGTTATTGCACTCGCGGGCGGCGGCAATGGCTTCATCCAGCGTTTCGCCGGCGACGAATCGGCGCGCCATGCGCCGCGTGGTGCCATTGGAAGTGACCCAATTGGCGAAGCTTTTGCTTTCGGCAAGCTTGAGCAGGGTCGACCGGAGCATGCGGGAACAATTATGGCAGCCCCAGCAAAACGAAACTAGGGCCTGTGTTCTTCCAGAAACTTTTCGGCGTCAATGGCGGCCATGCAGCCGGAGCCCGCGGCCGTGACTGCCTGACGGTAGCGGTGGTCCTGCACATCACCTGCAACGAACACACCCGGAACCGAGGTGAGGCTACCGTGCTTGGCCAGCAGGTAACCGTTCGCGTCCATGTCTAGCTTTCCCTTGAAGATGATGGTGTTTGGATCATGACCGATGGCAACGAATACGCCGTCGAGCGGAATCTCGCGACTTTCCTTGGTCTGCTGATTGCGCAGGCTCACGCCCTCGACGTGGCCTCCAGGGGCGAAGATTTCTTCTACTGCGTAAGGAGTGACGAATTCAACTTTCTCGTTGGCTCTGGCGCGATCAATCATGATCTTGGAAGCGCGAAATTCATTTCGACGGTGAACCAGATGAACCTTGCTGGCGTAACGCGAAAGAAAGTTGGCCTCTTCCATGGCTGAATCGCCGCCGCCAATTACGGCGATAGGTTTGCCGCGGAAGAAATAGCCGTCGCAGGTGGCACAGGTGGAAACGCCGTGGCCGATCAGTTCCCGTTCACCCTTCAACCCCAGTAGGCGCGCGGAAGCGCCCGCGGCCACAATCAGGGCTTTTGTTTCATAGACATCTTTTCCGGCGGTGATCTTGAATGGACGCCTGCTGACGTCAACCTCAGTTACGGCACCGGCTTTGAATTCCGCGCCAAACTTTTGCGCCTGCTTGCGCATGTTTTCGATCAGCTCTGGCCCCATGATGCCGTCGGGAAAGCCGGGATAATTCTCGACGTGGGTCGTGAGAGAGAGCTGGCCGCCGGGCTCGTGCCCGTCCAGGACCAGCGGCTTCAGGTTCGCGCGCCCGGCATAAATCGCAGCAGTAAGACCGGCGCAGCCGCTGCCGATGATGACGACGTTATACATTTGAGCTTCTCTCCATCTATTAGATTCAGCACCGCACAGGAAGATACAAAGCCGTCCGGTATTGTAGCATTCACTCCGCCGGCATTCGGAAATGCGAGCGGCCAAATTGGAGAGGCCTTTTTCACGGGCAGTATTGACGGTTGCAAACGTGCGCCGCTATAGTGCAAAGAAAGTTCAGGTTGTCCCGGGAGAAAGACGAGATGGATCCGCGCTATCCGATTGGAAATTTTGCAATGCCCGTGCAAGTGACGCCAGCGCGGCGGCAACAGGCGATCGAGGAGATTGCTGCGACGCCGTCGAAAATGCGCGCCGCGGTCAAGGGTCTGAGTGACGCACAACTCGACACACCGTATCGCGAGGGCGGCTGGACCGTTCGCCAGGTCGTGCATCACGTTCCGGATAGTCACCTCAACGCTTACGTCCGATTGAAACTGGCGCTTACCGAGGCCAAACCGACCATCAAGCCTTACAACGAAGCAGCATGGGCCGAACTGGCCGACGCAAAAGCGGCGCCCATCGAAGCTTCACAGACGCTGCTGGATTCGGTACATGCCCGCTGGGACAAGTTGTGGCGTTCGCTAAAGCCCGAACACTTCGCGAGGGTTCTCGTTCACCCGGAACACGGCGAGCGCAGCGTTGACTGGCTGCTCTTCCTCTACGAGTGGCACGGGAAACATCACACCGCCCATATCACCGAGCTTCGCAAACAAAAGGGGTGGTGAGAAAGCGAGGGAGGCATCTCGCGCCTCTCGGAATAGCCAGAGGCGCAGTGGCGCGCAAAGCTCCGGCTCGTGTACGATTATTCCCTACAAAAGGAGATCGCATGAGCCGGCCGGCAGGAACCTACGCTGTTTTTGAAACCTCGCAGGGAAACATTGTGGTGCGCTTGCACGAAAAAGAAGTGCCGAAGACAGTGGCGAATTTCGTCGGGCTTGCCGAAGGCACGAAAGAATTCACGAATGAAAAGACCGGCCAGAAGGAGAAGCGTCCTTTCTACGACGGGTTGATCTTCCATCGCGTGATTCCCCAATTCATGATTCAGGGCGGCTGCCCCCACGCCAGCGGAATGGGCGGACCAGGCTACAAATTTGCGGACGAATTTCATCCTTCGCTGAAGCATTCGAAAGCCGGAAAGCTCTCCATGGCCAATTCCGGGCCCGGAACTAACGGTAGCCAATTCTTCCTCACCGTGGCGGCGACCCCCTGGCTGGACAACAAGCACACGATTTTTGGCGAAATCGTCGAAGGCCAGGACGTTGCGAACAAAATCTCAAACGTGCCGCGAGATTCGAATGACCGGCCCAAGACACCGGTGTCCATCAAGAAGTTGCGCATCGAACGCGTCGCTTAAGCGGACGCTCTCGCAATGCTCTCGCCCGAGCGACTTTTCCGGCTAATGGTCGAATTTATTTTTGTTCTGCTCGGCGGCTTGTTGGTATGGCTGGGCCTTGCTGGGCCTGCTCACGGCCGTACCGTTGACCGGCACAGCACCGCCTGGCTGCTTCTCGGCGCGGCGTTGATTGTGTGGGGCCTGCGTGCCCTGTACAGCCCGGGGCAGTGGTGGTTGCGCTCGCAAAATTGGACGCGCGGGTTGTCGCTCGTACTTCTGGGTGTTCTCATGCTGGTGATTTCGCGCGTCCCGTTCCTCTGGGTCGGTCCGATGCTCGCGGCAGGCGGCGGCTTACTCCTGCTGCGCGGAATGATTGCCGCGTTTTTGATCTTCCGACCCCGCTAAGAAAGCTTCTCAGGAGAGTGAGGCGTCAAATTCCGAGCCCAGGCCGCCTTCTTCTCTTTCTTTCACTTCTGCTTCAACTATAATTCCCGGAACAGACAGCCCACCTTAGAATGAGAATCCGCCTGGGCCGTCGAACGTCTTGATCGAAGAAAATAAAGGAGAACTTCCGTGCTGAAAGAGTTCAAGGAATTCGCCATGCGCGGCAATGTCATGGATTTGGCGGTCGGCGTGATCATTGGCGCAGCGTTTGGGAAAATTGTGACGTCGCTGGTCGAAGATGTGCTTATGCCGCCGATTGGCCAACTGGTTGGCAAGGTCGATTTTTCAGCCTTGTTCATCAGCTTGAGCGGGAAGTCCTATGACACACTCAAAGCCGCCAAGGAGGCGGGCGTAGCGACGCTAAACTACGGAAACTTTCTGAACAACGCGATTAATTTCCTGATCGTGGCCTTTTGCGTTTTTCTGGTGGTCAAGCAGATTAATCGTTTTGCGGTGAAACCGGCCGCGGTACCGACGACCAAAGACTGCCCACAGTGCGCCATGCCGATTCCGCTCGTGGCAAAGCGCTGTGGCCACTGCACGTCGCAGCTGGCCTGACGGAGCGATTCGCTGTTGATAATCGGAGATCGGTCTTAGCAGGAAGAACTGCCGCAGGGATGAAGACATTCAACGCACGGGAGAAACGCTAAGAACTAAAAACCAAGAACTGAAAACTGATTTACTTCAGCTCTTGGGAGCTTTCTTCTTCTGGTTGGCTTCGAGATGCGCGCGCAGACGGTTGACCACAATGTCTTCGTGCCCCTCTTCAATCTCTTTTTGTACTTCTTCCAGGGCGAAATGCACGACGTCGTGATGGTGCATTTCCAGGGGCGCCACGGCGTCGCTGAAACGCAGCCACAGGCGGTGGAGAAGATTGACTTCGTTGGCAGTAAGGTTTGGCGCATGTGGCCCGAGGACTTTGTAGAGCTTGTCCCCATTGGGTAAATGGATTTCCAGATTGAATTGCGGCTTTTGATCGCCAAGTTTTTCCCAGGCTTCGCCGATCTGCCGCGCTTGCTCTTCATTCGATTCCTTCGTCGAACGTCCCGCCACAATGGTGCTGGACTGCAGTGAAGTGGCGGCGCGCAAGATGCCGTCCCACAGATCGTTGGCGGCGACGACCGCCAGGCGAATGGACTTGCCTCGTTTTTCAGCCATGGAAAGCGCTTGAGAGAAGAGCTGCTGCTCGATGCTTCCAAAAAGCTGGTCGGCCTCGAATTCGTTTTCGCCCGAGGCGGAACGGCGCAAGAGCCGGACATGGAGCACCACAACGTCCCGGCGCCCGGGCTTAACGCGGTCAAGCACGTTTCCAAGATGATAGAGCGCGTAGTGATTGCTGATCGGAACGAGAATGTTGCCGGGACGCGCACCCACGGCTCCCGGTGTCAATTCCGATTCCAACTCGAGATTGAACTGATCCATCTCGATGTGGGATCCACCGCCACGTTTACCCCGGCGTTCCGATATCGTGAATACGATATAAAGCAGAACGGAAAATGTTGCGCCCGCCATGGTGGCGATGGGCTTGGTGAACAAGTTCACCACGGCGATCAAAAACAATATCCCGGTGATCAACCCGAGCCCCACGGGAATCTGCACGCCACGGAAAGTGAAATTCAGGGGAACCTGAAATTCGCGCTGGCCAGGACTGGTGTAGCGGAGAACGAAGACCGCGAGGCCGTTCATCGCGAAGCTCCAGATCACGCCGAAAGCGTAGAGGTTCGCAAGAAAGGTGACGTTGCCGCGGCTGATGATGATGGTGATAATCTGGAGGGCCACGACGGTATTGATGATGCGATAGCTCGTCCCGAACCGGCGGTGCGGCTGACGGAACCACGCGCTGAGCACGCCGTCTTCAGAAACGCGATTCAACACGCCGTTGGAACCCACGATGGCTGTGTTCACCGCGCCCGCCAGAATCAAGGTGCCCACTACGACCACGAAACCATGGAATATCAAACGGACGATAAACGGCCCTTCCAGATTCATCGCCAGCCCACCGATCAGGTTTTCGAGGAAATGCTGGCGGATATCATCCGGAATGATCATCACGGCAAAGAAGGAAACTAACGAAGTAAAGACCAAACTGTAGACGAAAATGACCGCTCCGGCCTTTTTCAGGTTGGGGAGCTTGGGGCTTTCGATTTCGCGATAGACCTGCGCAAGCGATTCCTCGCCGCTCATCGCCAGGACGGAGTGGCCGAGGGCGATGAAGATGGCGATGATGCCGAACATGTGAGGAAGGCTGCTGTGCGCAAGCCAACCGAGCGCGCTGGTGCTCAACCTGAGGTTGCGGGGGTGCGGCCATGGAGGCAAAGCGGAGTGGCGCACCGCCACCGTGTAGATACACCACGCGATGAGCATCACCACCATTACGGTGACCAGCTTCATGATCTGCAGAGCTTTTTCGCTGGACTCGCCAACGCCCTTGGTGTTCTGCCACCAGAAATAAAGGGTGACGGCAATGGCAAAGCTGGCGGCAATAAAACTGATGGTCCCGGAGGCCAGCGGGCCGCTGAGGTGAAAGTACTGCAGCAAGTCGTTAATCAGTCCGGCTAGATACTTGCCGGCGGAAACGCCGCTGATCGGTCCCGTCAGAATGTAGTCGAACATCAGCGCAGAAACGCTGAATTTCGCGAGCGTCCCGCCGAGGGACATCTTTACGGCTCGATACACGCCGCCGCGCACGAACATGCTGCAGCTTTCCACATAAACCGCGCGCACGGCGTATGAAAACACCATGATGGCCAGGATGAACCACGGCGCGGTTTTGCCGATGTAGCCTTCCGCTTCGCCTCCGGCGTAGTACGCCGAGGAGGCCAGGTCGTTCAGGACGATGGCCGCTGCTCGCCAGAACGAAATGAATGTCAGGAGGGCCGTGGTGGCGACTATGACACGCGGAATACCGTTGCCGCGGCTGCCCGCGGCAGCAGGGCTATTGGGAATGCTGCTCATGTATGGGTTTCGTTAAATCGCAGATTGAAATGCTCGCATTTTTGAGGGGCTAAGTCTAGCTTGTCGCCCCGGCGAATCCTCGAAGACATCTAGACTGCATGGGCGCGAAAGGCTTTGGCACACTCGGCGCAGGGGCAAATGTTGCGGAGGTGGTCGTAGCTGTAGATGCCGGTGGAGTGGCCGTCTGTGAAGCTGATCTGAATGGCGTAGTTGCCTACCTGCGTTGCGGCTTGGGCGCGGGGCTTGGGCTTGAACATAGGCAGAGCGGGCGATGATTGGAACGGTGAAGCCATCTCGCCGAGCGACGCCTTCTTCTCCCGCGCGTCGTTGCAGGTGGCGCAGGGGCATTCCTCGCGCAAGTAGGCAAATTCGTAGTGGCTCGCATGGCCGTCGGCCCAGGTGATATCGACGCCCGTGCCGTTCGAAACGTGAATCTTGACGCTCGTTGGTTTTTTTCGCGGGTCGAGAGGAGTCGGCATTTTTAGGTTGCGCGATCAGCCTTTGGACTTGCCGTTGCAGCAATCTCCCGGCGGAATGGGATTTCCGTGTGGGCAGGTTTTCGGGTGTCCGAGGAACGTGCAGATGCGCGCGTCGAGTTCTGGGCTGATGATGTGCTCGAACTTGCAGGCTTGCGTGTGCGCCTCGGAATCATCGACGGAAAACGTATCCTTGAAGAGGCGCTCGGCGAGGCGGTGACGGCGCACGACGTCACGCGCGCGCTGGCTGCCGATGGGCGTGAGTTGTACTTCCCCGTTTTGCATTTGCACCAGGTGCAAATCGGACAAGCGAGAAAGCACGCGCGCGGCGGGCTCTTCGCTTACGACCGGTATATTCCCCGCAGGACCGGTGGCGTGGAGGTGCTCGGGCCGTGCCGGCTTCCCTTCCTCGCCGCACACCCAGATCTGCTCGAGGAGATGGTCAAAGCGGATTTCGTCGTCAGAGGAGACGGACGTGCAGCAATCCACCGTGTCCGCGAGTGGACAAGCAAGCGGATGACCCGGGCCATGCTGCGCGGTGTCGAAGTGCAAGTGGCCGTGAGCCAGCTCGATGCGGCGGTCCGCCTGTCGCGCGATGTCCGGGTCGTGAGTCACCATCAGGATGGTGTGCCCGGCATCATGTAGTTCGCGGAAAATCTGGATGACGATGGTTTCGTTGGCCTCGTCAAGGTTGCCCGTGGGCTCATCGGCGAGAATCATCTTCGGCTGATTGATCAGCGCGCGAGCGATGGCCACGCGCTGTTGCTCGCCGCCCGAAAGTTGCGCAGGGAGATGCGTCAGCCGGTCGCCAAGGCCCACGCGCTTCAGCGCTTCCTGGGCTTGCTTTTCGTCCGTGACGCTATGGAAATACTGCGCGAGCATTACATTTTCAACAGCCGTCAGATACGGGACAAGATGAAATTGCTGGAAGACGAAGCCGACTTTTTCCGCGCGGTAACGTACTAGCTCGTTTTCGCGAAGTTTCGAAAGGTCGACGCCATCGACGACCACATGTCCCGACGTGAGACTGTCAAGGCCACCGAGAATGTTGATCAACGTGGTTTTCCCCGAGCCCGAGGGGCCCATCAGCGCGACCCATTCGCCCGTGTGTACATCGAAGCTGACACCGCCGAGCGCACGCAGGGTGCCGTACTGCTTGGTCAGATTTTCGATGACGACTTGCTTTGCCGCAGTTCGCGGCGGCACTGCAACGAGGGTACTCACGCTTCACCCCTGAAAACCGAAGCCGGGCGGATACTGGCCAGCTGCCGCAGCGGAAATGCGCTGAGAATCGCGACGATCACGGTTAAGGCCACAGCTACAGGATACACAATCAGCCGCGGCCTCGCCGCCACTCCAAAGACCGCTTTGCCCAAACCGATGGAGAGAAAAATCCCCGCCGCCGCGCCGATCATTCCCCCAGCAAGTCCAAGCAACGCCGCTTCCGCCAAGAAAAGTCGCAGCACGCGGCGCATCGAGCCACCGATCGCCTTCATCAAGCCGACGTCCATCTTCCGTTCCATCGCCACATTGGTCATCGCCGCCATCACGCACAGCCCCGTGAGCACCAGGACGATTCCCACTGTCGCTGTCAGCAACCCGCTGATGCGGTTGTAAATCTTCGCTTCGCCCTCCGTGAATTGCCGAATGGGGCGGATGTCGACGTCGGGAAATCTCTGCTGGAGCGCCGCAATAAAGCTCTGGATTTGTGGGGGGGTGCCGGGAACGCTGAGCTGAATAATGCTAAGCCGCTTAGGGAGTCCGGCCAAACGCTGGCCCGTGTACCAGTCAGTGAAAATCTGACTATCCTCGGAGCCGCCGAAGCTTTCTACTGTTGAAACATAACATATCGTTGCGAATTGGCTGCCTCGCAAGTTCAAGACGTAGCCAGGATGCACGTTTAGTTGTTTAGCTACTGACAGCCCGATTCGGCAAGTAGCCATGTCAGGTGCAATGCGGTCTGAGGTCTCCACGAAGTCTGACGTGAGAACATGCTGAACATTGTGTCCATCAAGGCCTGCTAGGATCACACTTGACCATTTTGAGGGACGGTCGGATGAAGTGTCGGGCTCAGGAGTTTTGTATCCTTTGGCCGTAGGGGGTTCAGGGAGTGCGTTCCACGACTTTTGCCGATCATCGAAGGAGTAAGGCTTGCTTCGAACACTCGCGGCTATCACCACGTAAATAAAGCCGACCTTTGTAATTTCTCCGCCTTCATAAGAACCAGGAATTTTGTCGAGAATCGACGGGTTCAGCGACCCACTGTCTTGATGGTCGCTTGACTCGCTGGATGAAATGACCACATTAGCGCCGAATCGGCGGAATTCGGTGGTGAGGCGGCGTTTGGCATCCACCTGAAGATTGAGCAGCGCGGCGGTGACTGCGGCGCCTGCGCCCAGGGCAAGCACCATAACGAAAAGGCGACCGGGGTTCGCGCCGAAGAGACGGCGGATAATGCACCAGAACATTGCTCGATTGGTTGCGCGACGGTCAGGCATCATTCGCCTCGTAGGATGGGCGCCGGTTCGATGCGCGACGCGCGATGCAGTGGAAACGCACTGCCAAGGATGGTGACGAGGGCGGCGAGCGCAATAATCACGAAAAAAACGATGAGCGAAGGCTCAGGAGCCGCGCCAAAAATTCTTTCACCAAGAAGGCGCGCCAGAACAATTCCCAGCGCGTAACCGGCGCCCCCGCCAACGAAGGCGAGCAAAAGTTGTTCCGCGGCAAGCAGGAACCCCACGGTCCCGGAGCCTGCACCCAGCGCTTTCATCAAGCCGATCTCCGTGCGCCGCTCGATCACCGAAGCCGCCGAGGAAGCACCGACGGCCAGCGCCGCAGCAAGCAGCGCTGCACCGGTAACCAGCCACAGCAGCATGCGCACTCGCGTAAGAATCTGCCCTTCCCCTTCCGCCACGCGCCGAATCACGCGCACATCAGCGCCGGGCAGCACCTGTTTGATCGAATACGCAATGGACGACACGTATGGGCTGCAGGACCAGCGCTCGAACTCATCCGGTTTCATGGTCTTTGGATCCCGCCGCGCGAAATCGTCTTCCGGCTTGGTCAGCGCGCTAAGATATAACTTGCGGTATTGTCCCGGCTGGTTAGCGAGCGATTGGGCGCGGGAGAGCGGAACCACGACAGACTCATCCTCTGGACCGCCTGCCGTGAGGATGGCCGTGACTGTGAGTGGAGCGGGAATCTTGGAGACGTCACCAGTAGCAAAGGAAATTGAGTCGCCGATCTTGATGTGATTTTTCTTTGCGAACGCCGTTCCGACCACGCATTCCATGGTGCCGTCTGAAAACCATTTGCCGTCGATTTGCCACCAAGGGTTCGTCTTGGCAATTCCAGTCTCAAATTCTCCGCCATCCGGGAGCGGGACGGCGTGGAGAGCCCACGTTCCAACGAGGGGAACGTCGGAGATCCAATTTCCGAGCTGAAACTCCCCATCTTTGCGCGCAAGCGGCAAAGCCTCTGCCCGGACCTCGAGTACTGGCGCGAAAGCAATAATGTTGTTGTGCCAGAAGATCGTCTTTAGTTTGGGCAGGTCGGCTTCCGGCAGGTACGCGCCCGCATTCACAGGACGATAATCCACGCCGCCAATTTCCAGCGGCAGCGAGTCCGCCTGCGGCGTTACAAGAAGATTGGCGCCCAGGCTCCGAAATTCCTTCGCCAGCCGGTCGCCCACATCCAGCGATACGCTCAGCGCCGCCGTAGCCACTCCCATGCCCAGAACCAGCGCCGCCCCGGTCAGGAGCTTGTGGCGCGGACGGCGTCCAAAAGAGTCGGCAACAATCCTGAGAAACATAGAATAGTTGGTAGCACCAAACAAAGGCACAAAGCAGAGTGCCGCTACTGCGGAATCTCCTTTGCAGCTTGCGTCAACGACGAAATGTCGATCACTAATTCTCCGCCATCCAGATGCGAAGGCACGCCAATCGGATTGCAGCCTCCCTGATCGCCGATAGACGGAATATAAATCGCTGAAGCACAATGCCGGCAAATGACGTTCTGGCCGTCCTGGCGGTACCCTTCCGCACCGCAAATGCGGCAGGCATCCAACGCCACGCCCCAGCTGTTCGGCTTCTTGATGATCATGAACCGCAGCGACTGCGCGCCCGCGTTCACGGTGAAAAGATGCATGCTGCCATCTTGAACTTCGCTGACCGGCACGCGCACGATATTCTCAACCGCCTCAATTGGCCGCGCCGCCGGTGGCGCCGAGTTTGCCCGCGCATAAATAAAATCCGCCGTGAGCACCAGAATCACCGTGAGCGACGCGATGGCCGCGGCCATCATCCAATTCCGTTGACGCCGGTTTTGAGACTCAAGCAGCCGCTTTTCCGCATCGCTCATCGGCCCCTGACCGCTCTTGTCATGCTTTGCCGCTTGCCATTCGCGCAGGATCAACAAAGCCGCGGCGCCGAAAATAAACACAAAAAAGAACAGCTCATTCCGCACGATAGGTCCCAGAATCGCCATTTCCTGCTTGCTCGACGGCAGCCAGCGCGCTTCGCTCAACTCATGCAACCCGGTAAGCGCCAGTTGAAACGCAACGAGCATCAGGATGACGCTGGTTGCGGCGAAAAACCGGTGCAGCGGCACGCGCAATGTCCCTTTGAAAAAGAACACGCCCACGGCGACGGCGCCGGCGATCCCCACAATCGTCCCGATCCAGGTTTGCAGGCCTTCGCTCGAAAGTTCCACGGCGCGCAGAATCAGCGCCAGCTCCGCCCCTTCGCGCAATACCATCAGGAAAACAAAAAGGAAAATCCCCCAGCCCGCGGCGCTCCCCTCCTTTTCCGCGTAGGCTTCCACTTTGGACTCAATCTCTTTTTTCAGGTGGCGCGCAACGCGGTTCATCCATACGATCATCGTAACAACGAAGATCGCCGCGATGAGCAGCATCAGCCCCTCGAAGCCGTCTTCGCTGATGCGCCAGCGTTCCAGCGCGACTGCCACTGCCAGGCTGAGCGCGGCCGCCGCCGCTACGCCGTACCAGACGAAACGGGTCAAATGCTGGCGGCTTGTGCGGGAAAGATAAACGAGGATGATGCCGACGACGAGAGAAGCCTCAACGCCTTCACGAAGTGCGATAAGGAGAGCCGAAAGCACAAAAACTCCAGTTGTAAGTTACTTGCAACTACATTTTAAGTCTACCCCAACGAGGGACTTCCGTCAACCGGACCAGCTTGGTCCTATTTCCTTTCCCCGGTTAGGGTATCCTATTTGACGCTCATGCGCACCCTTCGCCCAGCCACCGCCTTGTTCCTGTCGCTGCTCCTTTGCGCTCAGGTTCCCGCGCAGGCGCCTTCCGCATCGCAGCCGCAGTCCCCCGTGGTGCGCCCCGATCTCAAGCGCGCACAGAAGTATGTCGACCAGGGAGATAAAGCCGCTGCACAGGGAAAGTTCGATGAAGCGCTTCAAGCCTACGACGAGGCCGCGCGGTACGCTCCCCAGGAAGGCTACGTCCTCGAACGCGGTGCTGCCCTGCGCTCCAAGCTGGTTCGCGCCTACGCGGAGGCCGCGGAACGAGACGCCCTGGCGGGACGTCTGACCGAGGCCACCGACGAATTGGCAGCAGCCCTCCGGATCGATCCCGGCAACAAAGTCGTTGGAGAGCGTCTCGCTCAGCTCAAGGCAATGGACGACGGAGTCCGGGCAAAGCCCGCGACCGGGATCTCAGGCCTGCCTAGGCTGCAGCCGCAGGCCGGAAAGCGCAACGTGAACCTGCGTGGCGATACCAGGGCGGTCTACGAACAGTTCGCGGCCCTCTTCGGCGTCAAGGCGTCATTTGATCCGGACCTCAGCGTGCGAAACGTGCAACTGCGCGTTGACGAAGTGGACTTTTACACGGGCATGTCCCTCCTCGAAATGCAGTCGGGTACCTTTTGGCGCCCAGTCAATCCCACTTTGTTGTTCGTCTCTCCAGACACTCCGGAGAAGCGTCGTCAATACGGTTTGGAAGCGGAGCAGACCTTTGCGCTCTCCGCAGCCGTCGGCCCGGAGGACGTCACCGAGTTGCTGCGCGTTCTGCGCGACATCACCGGAGGGACGCGCATCGATATCGACACGCGCAGCCGCACCATCACCATGCGCGATACCCCGGAGCGCCTCGCCCTTGCGGGTCAATTGATTGAACAGCTCGAAAGGGCGCGCGGCGAAGTCATGCTGGAGGTCGAATTCCTCGAAGTCGACCGCAATAAGGCTCGTGCTCTTGGAATTACTCCTCCAGCTTCGGAGCAACTCATCGCCCTCAGTACCAGCGACTTGAATCTACTCAAATCGTCGACGAACCTGACCAACCTGCTCACCAACATTCAGCAAGTCTTCTCCGGAAAGGGATTCTCGAGTGTTCCTCCCGTCATACCCATTGGCGGCGGACTGTCCACTTTTCTGCTCACCCTTCCGAGCCTTGCCGCCAATTTCTCCGATACTCTTTCGCTGGTTCAGAGCGGCCGCCAGGTGCTGCTGCGCGCGCAAGACGGAAAGCCGGCCAGCTTTTTCGTCGGCGATCGCTTTCCGATCACCCTCTCCTTGCTTTCGGGAAGCGTCGGGAATGCCACCACAATAACGGGCTTGCCGGCCTCCACGGTTTTCCCGGAGACAAGTTTCGCAGTCCAAGCCAATCCCTCCGCGCTGGCCGCCAATAGCTTCACCGGTGGCACGCTGCCCGATCTGGCGGTCGTTTTCGACAATCCCTTCGATCCCAACAAGCCCAACGCCAACACCTTTGCCATCCTGCAGAATCAGGACAGCGGAAACTTCGTTCAGGTAACACCTTCACCGATCATTCTGAGCGGCAAGGAAACCGGCCAGGTTGCCATTGGCACTGGAGTCCTTCGCAACGACCCCGCTAAATTTTCAACCACGCAGCCGCCGGATGTGGTCCTGGTAAATTCCACGTCCAACAATATTTCGGTGTTGCTAGGGAGCGTCGATAGCACCGGCAAGGCCAATGGGCTTTTCGCTGAAGCTCCCGGCTCCCCGATCCCCGTCGGCACCAGCACGAATCCGACGAATAATCCCAGTTCCGTGGTTGTCGCGGACTTTAACGGTGACGGCTTCCTCGATCTCGCTGTCGCCAATCAGGGTGACAATTCCATCTCTCTTTTCCGAGGAAACGGGGACGGGACGTTTACCGGGTTTCCGGGCTCGCCTTTCAAACTGCCGAATACCAGTGCGATTTTAGAAACTGCTCCCGTTGCGATGGTTAGTGCAAATTTTCGGAACAAGACTTTCTCTACAGCTACGAACAGCAGCGCGCCGGAAGTGGACCTTGCGGTTGTAAATAAAACTTCGAATAGCGTCTCCATCTTATTGAGTTCCGTGGACCAGGCAGGAAACGTCACTCTGGCGGAGGCTCCAAACTCTCCTTTTTCCGTAGGAACCGTTCCCGTGGCAATCGCGACGGGAGACTTGAACTCTGACGGCGTGCCGGATCTGGCCGTCGTGAACCAGGGCAACACCACAGTTTCGGGATCCGTTTCGATCTTGCTGGGAAGCAGCAATTTGGACGGCACGTTCGCCGAGGCTGCGGGCTCTCCGCTGCCGACCGCAGCGACCCCCGCTGGCGTCGTGATTGCCAATTTTGCCAATGGCACAGTGCCGGACATCGCGGTAACGAACAAGGGCTCAAACACGGTTGGCGTTTATCTCGGTCTAGGAAGCGGCACCTTTGCCTCGCGCATCGAACTCAACACTCCAACGGGTCCCACTGCACTCATCGCGTCCACACTGACGTCCAGCGGTCTTCCCGACATCGCCGTGGTGTCCCAGGATCCGGCCACCCCCGCTCAAGGTGAGGTCACGGTGATTCAGGATTCTGAGAATTTCGCCAACAGTTCGACCGTCGGCGTGGGGCAGACTCCCTATCCGGCCTCGGAATATGTCGATCTCGGCGTGAAAGTAAAGGCGACACCGACGCTTCATCCCAACAATGAAGTGACTATGTTGCTCGAGTTCGAAATCCGCTCCCTGGCTGGCTCCAGCTTGAACGGTATCCCAGTAATCTCCAACCGCACACTGACGCAAACCGTTCGCGTCAAGCTGGACCAAACGACAATGATTGGCGGTCTCATTGATAACGAAGAAACCCGCTCCATCACCGGCCTGCCGGGCTTCGCTGAAATCCCCGTCGCCGGATATTTGTTCGGGGGGCGGCAGAATTCGCTTCAGGATACGGAACTGCTGATCCTGGTCACTCCAAGGAAGCTCCGGCTGGTGGATCATCTCACGCGAACGATTTTCGCTGGTCGCGGCGACACCGGAGGCCGCGGGGCTGGCGGCCCGGGCACTCTGCAATCGCCCGCGCCACGGCCTCCGCAGTAAGTCTGTAAGCAGATTCTTGGCGGGCAATTCTGGCTACGGCAGTGCTTCGAACACTACAATGGGCTGGTAAGTGCGAGGCACAACGGCTTCGGCGATGGCAATGAGTTTATCCTGCTGGCTGAATACCCGCAGCCGTGGCGGCTTTGGCTCCCCGCCATCGAGCTCTGTCGTCGCTCCTGGAGGTGTCTCGACGCGGCCCGGCTGAAGCTGCGCTAGCATAATGTTGAATTTCGTGCCGTGACGCACACGCCTTTCGACCACCGGCAAGACGTTCACCCGCGGAAAATTACTTAGCAGGCTTTCGAGAGGGATCACGTAGTCCGCGAATTTTCCGGCCCGTTTCGCCTCGGCAAGTTCCTCGAGCGTTATCGCTTGATCCAGCGAAAACTCTCCGACCGCCGTGCGCGTAATCTCCGCCAGGTGCGCGCCGCACCCCAGCTTTTGCCCCATCTCATGCGCCAGTGAACGGATGTAAGTTCCGGAGGAGCACTCGATGACAAAGCGCGCGATACTGCCCTCAATCTCCCTGAGTTTGTACTCGTAAATCTCGACTTCGACGGCTTTCAGCTCTACCGCCTGTTTCTTGCGCGCCAGCTCATACGCGGGGCGCCCTTTCACTTTCTTGGCGGAGAAGGACGGCGGCATCTGTTCGAATCGTCCGATGCGCGCAGCGGCAAGTTGTTCCAGCGTCGCGGTATCCAGCAGAGGCGCAGTGTCCGGCCCCTGGGCTGCGCCATCGGAATCAAACGTATCCGTGGCAAAGCCAAACCGGAAACCCGCTTCATAGCGCTTGCGGCGCCCGGAATAGAATTGCACCAGGCGCGTGGCCCGGCCCAGCAGCAGCACCAGCACCCCCGTCGCCAGTGGATCGAGCGTCCCCAGATGCCCAATCTGCCGGAAACCCGCCAAATGACGCACCGCATCGACAACGTCGTGGGAAGTTTTTCCTCTCGGTTTATTTATGACGAGCGCGCCGTCGTTTGGCGCCGGTTGTGGTTGTCGTGGCATTCTCGAAGTCGAGGCTTCTCACTTACGGCCAGGCTTTAGGGCCTGAAAACTCTCACGCCGCAGGCGGATCGTCCTTCTTCATTTCTTTCAATAGCCGCTCGATGCGCTCGACGTGTTCCTGCGAAAGATCCAGTATGAAGTGCAGTTCCGGTACGCGCCGGAGTTGCAACCGCTCGACCAGTTCGCGTCGGATGTACCCGGAAGCGTGCTCCAGCGCCTTGATCGCGTCGGCCTGCTCCTGGTTCGTTCCTTTCACGCTGATGAATACCCTCGCGTGCTTCATGTCCGGCTGTACGCGCACTTCGCTAGCGACCACGCTCACTTCCAGCCGCGGATCTTTCAGCTCCCCCGCCAGCATGGCGTTAATTTCGTGGGCGATCTCTTCGCCCACGCGTTCGTGTCGGTGATTTGCTGGACTCATTTCGCTAACTTGCCGTTCTTACAGGGAAGTCGATGAATATATACACCAAATTTCGAACTCTTATTGAAATGTCGGCTTCCCGCACCTCGAGGAGAAATGCCAAAGTGACAATCGTTTTTTGGTCCGCGAGCGTGGGCAATCAATACCTCGCCGAGAAACTTCAAAGCGCGAGGCCTTCCCTCAATCAGCACCGTGCCGCGATTCATTTTTGTAACCGACAGATCGGAGCGCTTTCGACCGTAGAGCTCACATACTCCGTCGACAGTTTGCCGCCCGGGTTTGTTCTTGGATTTCATCCTGAGCCTCCCATTGGCAACTGACTCAGACAATCTCAATCGCTTGATTGATCAAAAACGACCCGAGGATGCGGTCCGCCTCGTCCAAAACCTTCTGCAGCACTTCTCTCAAATGTTTCTCTTCATTCGAAATCGTCACGATCCCGACCACGGACCTCTGCCACGTGTCGTGATGCTCGAGCTCCGCCACTGCTACGTTGAAATCCCGCCGCAGCTTATCCTTCAAGCTGCGCAGGACCTGGCGCTTGTCCTTCAGCGATTGCGCGTCCGGGATGTGTAGCTCAAGGGTGAGCAGGCCGACCGGCATGTGGCGCTCCGGGGGACAGTCTGGCGGATTATTTCTTGCCGGCGGCTTCCGCGGCAGTCATCTTGGTAACGCTAAAGCATTCCAGGACATCGCCGACCTTGATGTCGTGGAAATTGGCGACGCCTGCGCCGCATTCAAAACCGGTGCGCACTTCGCTGGCATCGTCCTTGAATCGCTTCAAGGAGCTAAGCTTCGAGGTATAGATGACCGCCCCTTCGCGTAGCACGCGCACCTGCGCGTCGCGCTTCAGGATGCCATCGACCACGTAGCAGCCCGCAATCGTCCCCGCGCCCTTGACGCGGAATGTGTTGCGCACTTCCGCTCGGCCCAGGTAGGTTTCCGTCACCACCGGCTCGAGCAGGCCTTCCATGGCCTTCTTCAGTTCGTCGGAAACTTCGTAAATGATCGTGTGCGTGCGGATGTCTACGTGTTCCTGCTGCGCCAGGTCCAGCGCCTTGCGATCGGGCCGCACGCCGAACGCAATCACGATCGCCCCGGATGCGGAAGCCAGCAGCACGTCATTTTCCGTGACCGCGCCGACGCCCGACCCGATGATCTTCAGCTTCACCTGGTCGGTCGAAAGTTTTGGCAGCATTTCGCTGAGCACTTCCACGGAGCCCTGCACGTCCGCCTTGATCACAATTCCCAATTCCTTGACGTCGCCGGCTTTTAGTTGCTCGTGCAACTGGTCCAGCGTGATGCGCGAGCCGCTGATGCGGGCCATCGCTGCGTCACGTTGCTTGCCTTGGCGGTACTCAACGACGTGCCGCGCCTTGGCCTCATCGGTCACCTGAAAGAGGTCGCCTGCGTCCGGCACACCCTGCAAACCGAGCACCTCGACGGGCGTGGAAGGCGGCGCCTCATTCACAACGCGCCCACGATCGTCAAACATCGCCCGCACTTTGCCGAAAACCGACCCGCAAATAAAAAAGTCGCCAGCCTTGAGCGTGCCATTTTGCACCAGGATCGTAGCCACCGGCCCGCGTCCCTTGTCCACGCGTGATTCCAGCACTGTTCCCGTCGCGGGCGCATCGGGATTGGCCTTGAGCTCCCGCAAATCGGCGACCAGCAAAATCGTCTCTAGCAGCTTCTCGATGCCAATTTTCTTTTTCGCCGAAACTTCCACGAATTCCGTGTCGCCGCCCCATTCCGCCGGCATTAGGCTGTTTTCCGTGAGCTGCCGCTTCACGCGCTCCAGTTGCGCTTCCGGTTTGTCGATCTTGTTGATGGCCACGATGATCGGCACCTTCGCCGCTCTCGCGTGGTCGATTGCTTCTTTCGTTTGTGGCATCACGCCATCGTCCGCGGCCACCACCAACACCACGATATCGGTAACCTTCGCGCCTCGCGCGCGCATGCGTGTAAACGCTTCGTGGCCTGGCGTATCCACAAACACCACGGCGCGATCATTGACAACCACTTTGTACGCGCCAATGTGCTGCGTGATTCCGCCGGCTTCGCCCGCGGCAACATCCGCCTCGCGAATGGCGTCTAGCAAACTCGTTTTGCCGTGATCGACGTGGCCCATCACCGTCACCACCGGCGGCCGCGGCTTCAAACTTTCCTTGGTTTCTTCCTTCGCGACCTCCAGCACCATCTCTTCTTCAAGAGAAACGACGTTCACCACTCCGCTGAACGCTTCCGCCAATGTCGTGGCCGTTGGCACGTCCAGCGCCTGATTGATGCTGGCGAAGACGCCCCGGTCGAGCAAGTTTTTCAAAAGTTCCTTCGCGCGCACGTCCAGCTTTTCCGCGAGTTCGCGAATCGTGATGCCTTCGGTGATTGTCACTTCGCGTGGCGGACGCGGCTCCGGCGGCGCAATAACGGCAACGGCGCTTCGGCCCGCCCCTGGGCGCTGCCGCGTCGGATGCAGTTTGCGCTCGCCTTCCTGCTCGCGCTTGTCAAGAACGGGACGCTGGCGCTGCGGCGGTTTCCGCGTGTAAAGCGGCTTGCCCGGCTCCGCCTTTGGCGGCAATTTCTCTGGAAACGGTGGCAACATTCCCGGACGCCCAGGTGCGCGCGGGCCTGGCCGCGTGCCCGTCGGCATCGCGCCACGTCGTTGCTCAAACGGCCGAGACTGTGGTCCGCCCGCCCCGCCGGATCGTGGCGTGAATGTCCGCCCTTGGCCGGGTTGTTGTGGGCGCATCGGCTGCCCCGGACGCGGGCCGCTTGGGCGCGATTCCCGGTTTGCGTCAGGAAGAGGTCCGCGATTCCCCGTGGGTAGCGGGCCGCGATTTCCCGTCGGCAATGCGCGGGAAGGAGCGCCTGGTCTTGCCGCAGCCCCAGAACGAGCGGCAGCGGCGCCTGGAGCAGCTGCCACAGGACGCACTGCCGAAGGCTGCGTGCCGGCTGGCGCTCCTGGCCTCGCAGGTGCTGCTGGTCGAATGGGTGTACCCGGTCGCGCCGTGGCAGGCGCTGCTGGCGTCCCAGCTGGCGCATGCGGACGAATCGGCGTTGCCGCAGGCGTTGCTGGCGCTGCAGGCTTCCCACCTGGTGGCGCTGGTGCATGCGTTGGCGCCTTTTGTGCCACGGGAGCAACCGCCGCGGGCGCCTCCGGTGCAACTGGCTTTGCCACCGCAGCGGCTGGAGCTGTCGGCGCGCTCGGTTTCACCGCCGCCGGTGCCACGCTCGCTTGTGGCGGTGCCGCGGGTGCGGCAGGTCTCATACGCGCCGCTTTCGCAGCCGCTTCCTTCGCTTCCTTTTCCGCTTTGGCAGCCGCTTCCGCTTGCGCTTCTTCTTCGGCGGCTCCCTGAATCTTTTTGCGCACTTTCTCCGCGACGTCCGCGGGAATCGAGCTCGAATGCGTCTTCTTTTCCGCTACGCCGTACCCCGGCAACAGGTCAATGATGGCTTTGGCCTTGACCTCGAGTTCGCGGGCCAGCTCGTTGATTCGGACTTGATTTACGTCGGTGGTCATGCGCTCCGTTCTTGACTACGACTTCGCTTCTTCCGCCTTCGCCCCGTTGCCCTCATCGCTCGCGGGCGTGGCCCCTGCTGCCCCTTCCGCCGCCGTCTCCGGCGCTGCTGGAGCTTCTTCAACTGCTTCAGCCGCCTCGGAATTCTCTGCTGCCTCCTCCACCGCCCCTTCGCCGGAATCTTCGCTTTCCGCGGCAGGAGCCTCGCCTGCTTCGGCGGGAGCTTCCGCGCCCGCAGCAGCTTCACCCGTCGCGGCAGCCGCTTCGGCGCCGCCTTCGTAAAACCGGTTCACGGCCTGATAAATCTTGTCCACCATCTTTTCGCCGATGCCCGGAATTTCCATTAACTGTTCCGGCGTCATTCCCGCGAGCTTCTCGACGGAATTGATTCCCGCCGCTTCAATCTTCTCGATGGTTTTTGCGCCCACGCCCGCCAGCGAAGTCAGCGGCGTCGCCGGAGCGGTCAGCGCAGTCATTTGCTCTTCGATTTCCTGCCGCTTCTCTTCTTCGCTCTTGATGTCAATGTCCCAGCCAATCAGTTTGCTTGCCAGCCGGACGTTCTGCCCCTTTTTGCCGATGGCCAGCGATAGCTGCGAATCTTCGACGATCACTTCGAGCTTCTTGTTCTCCGGATCGGTGATCTGCACGCGCGTCACTTTCGCCGGACTCAGCGCCTTCTGCGCGAACGCTACCGTCTCTTCGCTGTACGGGATAATGTCGATCTTCTCTCCGCGCAGCTCGCGAATGATCGACTGTACGCGCATGCCCTTCATGCCCACGCACGCGCCCACCGGATCGACGTCCTTGTCCCGGCTCATCACCGCCACTTTTGTTCGCTCGCCCGCTTCTCGCGCCGCAAAGCGAATCTGCACCGTGCCATCGTAAATTTCCGGCACTTCCATCTCGAACAAACGCTGTACCAAGCCCGCGTCCGCGCGCGAAACGATCACCTGCGGCCCCTTTGCCGCGCGGTCCACCATCTTGATGACCACGCGCAGCCGCTCGCCGATGTTGTACGTTTCCAGCTTCGACTGCTCGCGCTTCGGCAGCCGCGCTTCCGTCCGTCCCATGTCCACGATCAGGTCCGGACCCTCGGCGCGTTTCACAATCACCGTCACCAGCTCGCCCACGCGCGTGTGATACTCGTTGTAAATCGTGTCGCGCTCCGCCTCGCGCACCTTTTGCAGAATCACCTGCTTGGCGGTCTGCGCTGCGATGCGTCCCAGCACGTCCGTCGGCTTCGCCACCACAATCTCCGTGCCAACTTCCGCCTCCGGATTCTTTTTCTTCGCTTCCGCCAGCGTGATTTCTTTTTTCGGGTCGGTCACTTCCTCGACAACCGTGTACACCGAATAGACGTCCACCTGCCCGCTTTCCGGGTTGAACTTCGCTCGCAGGTCTTCTTCCGACTTGTAAAACTTTCGCGCCGCCACCACCATCGCGTCTTCGATCGCCGACACTACCACTTCCGGCTCGATGTGCTTCTCGCGGCTCAGCATTTCGATCTGTTGGTAGAGCAAATTCGCCATAATCTCGATTCCTAAAATTTCCTCGCTAAAACTCGACGACCAGATTCGCCTTCCGTATCGCCTCCAGCGGCACCTCGACCGTGCGCGCTTCCTTGCCTTTCAGCTCCATGCGGACTTTCCCGTCTGCAAATCCCGCCAGCCGTCCTTCAAAAAATTTCGCCTCGCCCACCGGCTCGCTGGTCGAAATCTTTGCCAGCCGCCCTCGAAACCGCTCAAAATCCGCCGGCTTCTTCAGCGCCCGGTCCAGCCCCGGCGAACTGACCTCCAGCGTGTACCCTGCTGGGCCAGGAATCAGGTCCTCCACGTCGAGGATCACGCTCAATTGCTGGCTAACGCGCTCGCAATCCGCGTGGCCGATCTTTGGATAGGGGTCATGCACAACTTCTGCTTGCCCTGAGTCCTCGCGAAGGGCTTGCCCTGAGTCCGCCCGAAGGGTGACCGCCGCAGGCTTCGGGATCCGATCGATGTACACCCGCAGGAACCGCTGCTTGCCGACTTTCCATTCGACATCAACGATTTCCAGCCCTTCCGAACGCGCCACCCGCTCGGCGGCGGCGCGGATTTTTTCCAAATCCACTCCAGAGACTCCTCGACCCTAGCCGGTCTGCACTACACTCCAACCGGCCCAACAAAAAAGTGGGCTTGCGCCCACCTCTCCGTGCGACCCGCTTCAGAGCGAAATCAGAGTATATTCCCGCTGCACGGTAAATGCAAGATACGGGGTATCTGGGTCCTCTGGAAGCGCCATTCTCCCGAATGCCGTTCTTTTCCCCCTTCGTAGCGGCAGGCTTTAGCCTGCCATCTTTCCTCTCTGTAGTGGCGGGTCGGAACCTGTCATGAGCGTAGCCGAAGGAGACCCGTCATCCTTTTCCTCGCTTGTAGCGCCAGCATCCCTGCTGGCGTTTCTCTCCCTTCTTCGCACCGACCGGCTTCAGCCTGGCACCTGCTCGTCCTAGCGGCGCCTCGAACCTGTCCTGAGCGCAGCCGAAGGAGACCCGTCATCCCTTTCCCCGCTTGTAGCGGCAGCATCCCTGCTGGCGTTTCTCTCCCTTCTTCGCAGCAACCGGCTTAGCCCGGGGGAGTTATCTGGCCCGTTACAACACTTGCAAATCGGTCTGCCGGAAATCCTGGCCCTTGGCAAGCAGCGGCTCGCTGGACGTTTTCGTTAGGGCGTACGCAAAGCAGTCTCCAAAATTCAGTGCCGCGGGATGACGGCCTTTCCCGTATTTTCGCCACGCAAAGCGTGCAATGGAAACTTGCTCCGCGTCCACCGCCACAATCTCGATTTTCGTCCTGTGCAGGAACAAGTCCAGCTCTCGGCCTGCTGCTTCGCCGCGCCGCGACTCCACGACGATCGCCGTTTCCAGAGCGTTTGCAGCCGAAAGCAAACGAGTCTCTGACCCGCTGAGCAGTTGGAGAAACTGCGCTCGTTCCGGCTCGCCCAAGAGGATTGCCAGCAGAGCCGAAGTATCAATGACCACCGGAACTGCCATCCTTGGACAAACTCGCCGGAATACCGTCCTGGTCGTAGCCTAGGATTTCATCTTCGGCCCGTTCGTCGAGGGTCGGCAGGGCATCCATGCGCTGTAGAATGTCCTCGACTTGCTCCGGAAGCCCCCTCGCATGTCTTCGTCCCCGTACCCGCTGCAGCCGGTCCTGCAGGGACTTCTTTATCACCTCTGTGATGGTCTCCCCAGTCTCTTTGGCAAGTTCCCGCGCCAGCTCTTCGGTTTCCGCATTCTTAATGCTAATCGGCATGTGGTTCGCTCACTTTTCTGAAGTTCACGCTCCGCTACCCCTGCCTGTCATTTGCGTCTTTTGCATCCCGGATGGTCTTACGGGACTGGGCGCAGCGAGGAATCTCTCTTCTCTTCTTATACCGACCTTCCAATGCGTAGAGAAGTCTAGCACTCCCCATAAAAAGATTCTATACTTTTGTATAGATTCTATACCCTAGTTAGCCAGTGATGCTTTTCGGGAGTACTCCCTAAATCTAGCTTTTGGGGTAAGCTTGGGAGGGGGGATGAGTCTGGGGATGATTCGCACCGAGGAGGAAAACGAAGCTTGCACCGAGCTTCTTTATGAACTGGACCGCCGCAGCAGCAAGCTTACCCCTGCAGAAAAGGAGCTTGCCGATCTCTTGACCCTTTTGATCGAGGATTTCGAAGACCGCCACTACCAGCTTCCCCAGGCCAAGCCTCTCGAAGTCCTCCAATTCCTCATGGACCAGCACGGCCTCTTGCAAAAGGACCTCGCCGACGTCTTCGGCACACCCAGCATCGTCTCCGAAGTCCTCAGCGGCAAGCGCGACCTCAACAAGGACCACATCAAACGCCTCAGCCGCCGCTTCCACGTCTCCCCCGAACTCTTCTTCCAGTGGGTTGTTAAGGAATCCTTATTTTGTCATCCCAAGCCCGCCGTGCCGGGAGGGATCTGCCTTTTGCGCCCAGCATGCTTCGTTGGGGCTCGGCCCGGACTATCTAGAAACTACTCCCGGCCCTCTTGCTTCTGGTTGGCTTGGACGGTAGGAGTAGTGCGAGATCAGATCAATAAATGCCTCTGGAGATTCGACAGCCCCCTCCAATAGGTTCTTTGTCAATAATGCAACAAACAGGGCACATGACCGCGCCTGACAGTTGATCGATCGTTCCGGATTGAACTCAATGTCCGTAAAGCCAGCGTATCGGCGTAGACGAGAGAGCCACTCGCGATGAGGGAAGATGGCATTGACGTAGAGCCAGTCATAGAAAGCTGTCTTAGGCTCAAGTGGGAAAGAGACATTCTCAAACTGGAAACCAACAAGTCTCCCGGAGTTTTGTAGCCGCGAATCATGCTTGGCCGCCTTCACATCTGCGGAGTACAGATCTGTATACGGGCCGCCCCTCTCAAACACCTTACTTCCTTGGAATGCACACTCTAGAGGAATGTCGCCATACTGATAGCTCTGCACTCTCAGATGGAAAGCACTCAGATGTCGGCCAAGCTTCCTCTCGGACTTTGTTGAGACCTCCAGCAGAGGCGAATACCCTGCGGCAGCTGCGGCCTCGTGTAATGCCTTGATATTTTTCTTCTTCTGAATAGGCGCGAATCCCGAGTTCCAGACAAGGTGGCAAGAGACTTCCTTCACCAGTCCCGGGGTATCCGGCGCTGGAATGAAAATCGGTCTCTCAGCCATCGGGAAGGTTCCTTATGAGCCTACGCGGAATATGATCAGGCACAAGAATCTCGTACTTTTCCGCTTGTTGCAAACGTTCCTGAATTCCGGGGTCTCGCCAATTTGTGCGGGTGTAGAGTACTTCGAAATCTATAATTTCGCGGGCCTCCTCAATAGAATAGAGCTCGACACCGGATTTGTTCGACACGTCCGCGGTGAACTTCGCGCCCTTGCATTGCAACACTTCAAGATCAATCTGAAGAAAAATAGTTCCTGCGATACGGCCCTCTTGGCGCGCAACGTATTCCATTGGATGATTCGACTTGAAGCAAAGGTGAACGTACTCGTCCAGCCCTCTGAACTTGTCAGCCTCGTGACTCCAATCGTTGCCACCCGGAGCCGGAATCTCGGTCTTCTTCTCGCGCAGCTTAGATAGTGAGTACAACCCACCCAATTTCCGAATCAATGGCAAGTTGCGCCGATCAGTAATAATGGTACAGCCCTGTAACAGCATATTGAAGAAATGGGTCCTTTTTTGCCATGGTACCGGGCACCCCCAACTTCATTTTGCTGATTGTAATAACAAATCGGCAGTTATATGAGTAACAAATAACGCGCTGTATGTCGTTTTCCCTTTTTTCGAGGCGACCTCATGACGAACGAAAAGCGAATATGGTAAGATCAGATGCTAGTGAATGGCAAACCATAATACTTACAATGAGTGATCAAGAGTTTAGGGCTCATCAACCCGCGGCGATGTTAGGATTCCCTCGGAGGGGTGAAACCAAGTTGCATTCTGGTCAGTTCCTTAAGCCATTCAACCCCCTCAGCTGTAGACAGTGCGTCTCTCCATGAATGACCGCATAGCCGAGATAATTCCTACAGTAGTTTCGTATGTGACAAAACAGGGCGGCTACGTTACGAAAACGAAGCTGCTAAAGCTACTGTACTTGATTGACGTAGATTTTTATCGAGTCCATCGCAGGACGCTAACTAGTTTTCAATGGAAATACTTTCATCTTGGTCCGTGGACAAACGAGTTTGACCCCATCTTAGACGAACTGATAGCTAGGAGTCATCTTCAAGAGTCTAGAAGTGACAAGTCAGAATACGAAACCAGATTCTTCCACAGCAACGAACCTCCGAATCTCGGCAAGTTCTTCGATAATTTTAAAGATGAGGCGATCGTCAAAATCGTGCTAGATACGTGGGGGATCCGTACAACTGGCGAAATCCTCGATTACGTCTACTTTCAAACTGAGCCAATGGAATATGGAATCAGAAATGAACGTTTAGATTTTTCTAGAATCTCCGCCCACGTTCCTGAACTTTACAAGAAGTCCTCATCGGGAAAAGCTAAGAATGAAATTGCAAGATTGCGAGCGGAATTCAAGAGAAAGGCACAAGCCGTAAACGAAACGCGCTTCGAGTTCACCCCGCCCCGCTATGATGCTGAGTTTTTGGAAGCGATAGAAAAGCTCGATTCCGGCGATCTCTGATGTTCATAGACGAGTGGTTCGGAGACGATTTCTACAAGAAGCTTCCGCTCGGCTACCATCGAAACCTTACGTTCGGACAACTGTTTAGGACCCACACTTACTATCCCCATGAGAATTTGGAAATCTGGCGCCCCGTGCAGGATCCCACCGAGCCAACGAAAACGACAGCCTCAAATTTCCAAATTACGGCTGCAGGGGCAGACGCCTTCAGCCGGGCAATCCCGCTTGCCTCTCCAAAGCTCGAAACGAACGAAGAATTTTTGGTGATTAGAGCAAAGGTTCGTCCTGCGATTCTGGTCATGCCTGAGGCACCTCCGTTTGGCGCTGACAACCGAGGATATCGGGGAAAAATTCAGCGGCACCTTTGTCTAATTGCGCAGGTGTTTGGCTTAGTTGATGTCCGAACTGGCCGTCGCGAGTTCAATCCGTCGTTTGTTGACCGAGTGAGGAAAATGGAATTCCCAGAACTTATGTTCCTGCCAGCTAAGGCCGGGTTCCTCGAAGTTGACAGCCTACTCCGGCTGGATGAGCTGCAGTCCGTCTTCACTGCGAACCTCCAACCTACTCAGCTAGCTCTGATTGATGAAGTAGCGGATATTCTGCGCGGCCAATTGCAGTTTCTATTGACAAAAGCAGGACCTTCTCCGTACACGGATCTGCGAGAAATGCTACTGCACAGTTAGCAGCGCGGGCGGGGTTGCCCTTAACTCTGGTGGGCGGCCCACTCGACATCTCCGTCTCCTGCCCTACTTCTTTTCTTAGGAATTTTCGCCTTCCGCCCGCGTCCCATTTCTCAAATTTCGCTCTTGAATCTCTTAACCCTCTGAGTTTTCAACGCGTTCCCGCTCCATTCGAATGATAGCTAAAAAATAAATTAACAAACGTACTACTTTGTGCTATCCCGTTTCTGTGTATGTCGCATCCCATCCTCGCCGATCCTGCTCTGGAAACGTTCAAACGCGCCTTTTGCGTCCCGGACGCTTCTTCGGGACGTACCAACGTTCAAATCCGCTGCATGGATCCCGAATGCATCTTCGGGACGTTCTAGCGAGTTTCACCCCTAAGTCCTTACCCCTCAATTCTTTTGCCGACCCCCACCCCGTAAACCCATACGCTACAATTCTTTACAAAAACATAGGGGGGCAGGGGTACCCGCAACCCTCCCCTCGCTCTTCTCTATCTCCGATCTTCCGTACATTCTTCCAAGTTCCGTATCCTGTAAGTCCTTTGCTTGCCACTCTTATGCGACTTTTGCATCCCGAACGGTTCTACGGGACGAAAACTGCCGGGGTGTGTAACCAACAATTCCCATTCTGGAACTCATCTCGCATCGCGAGTGCTCGGAACGCTCCAACCTTCAAAACGTTCAACGTGCCAACGGTTTTTTATCTATCCCCATTCTTTTCACACTCTTGCGCACTCTTTTGCACGCTCCAAAAACTCAACTCTTTTGTTTTCTGGCGATTGCGCACTCTTTGCAAAAAACCACCCGGGGTGGGGTGCCCCTGCCGCTCTTACCTCTCAAGGGCCGGAGCTTGCGAACTCGAAGATCCCGGTCCTATCGGGACGGCCCAGGACGCGTCTCTTCCCGTTCAACTTTCAACTTTCGACTGTCAACCTCCCCCGCAGCCGAAGATCTCACAGTTCATCCGATCTCTCATTGGCCGGAGCTTGCGAACCGGCCCAGGACGTTTCTCTTCCCGTTCAACCTTCAACTTTCGACTGTCAACCTCCTCTGTGCGACTCTTGCACGGGACACGGATCACGGGCCACGGAACACGGATCACGGCGGGCGTTTCGTGGAAAGGAGGGCGTCTTGCCAGCTAACCGCCTACTGACGCCCGGCGGGCGCTCGCACGGCTTCATTCATGTCGCTGTTGACCTGTTTGCAGGAATCACGCTGGCCTTGATAGCAGCGCTCAAGGTCCTCAAGGTAATTTTGCAGAATTTTCGCGCGCGTCTTGTTCAGTCCTTTTTGGGAAGCCTCGTCCAACGCTGCTTTAGCTTTCTGCTCGGTCGCGCTGTCAGGATGTTGCCCGAACTGCACGATAGCGTTGTAAGCGCTCCAATAGTTCCGGTCCTGCCGCTCGCGTTCTCGTGTGATTTGCTGCTTCAGCGTGTAAACCAGGAGATAGTTGGCCCCCAGAACGAAAACGAGCACCCCGATCCCCAGAATGGCGAGCTTCTTGAACATGGAGCGGAGCCTATCGCATCTCCAATCTTCAGCCTAGCGGATTATTCTTTGCGTGAAGCAGCGCGCACAAAAAGCTCCCGGCGAATCATCAGGAAGCTCAGGCTCGGCAAGTTTCCAGGGTTAATGAGGGGCCAGCGTCGAGGAGAAGCTTTCGTTGGCGGCGTTTTCGTAAAGGTGCAGGAGTTCGCTGGCGCGTTTGAGCAAATCGCCTGGCAGATCGCCGGGTTGATAGTCCACAAACCCTGTGGTGTAGGCAACGTTGATCCTGCGGCCCGAGCAGACCACTTCGAGCACGCCAATCCGGTTCAAGACCGATTTCACTTCGCCCAAGTTGCATTCAGGCAGCACCAGCAGGAAATCGTCTTCGGCAACGCGGGCTGCGAAATCGGAGCCGCGGCACGCCTTTTTCATGCGCCGGGCCAGCTCTTTCAATGCCGCGTCCGTTGCCGACAGGCCGTGGCGTTTGGTGACCTCGGTGAATTCGTCCAGATGGATGGTGGCCAGGCTCAGCGCCGTATTCTGCCGCCGCGCGCGCGCAATCTCTTTGCCAAGTTGCTGCTCGATGAATCCCCGCGTGTGCAAGCCCGTGACCGGATCGATTCCGGAAGGATCGAAAATTTGACCGGGTTGCGCCTCCGCCTCCGCGTTTTCGCCGCTCAACCGTTTTTTCCACCGGCGGAAGAACCATTCACGGTAAAGCCTCCAGCCATTGAAAATCAGAAGCAGGCACAGAACGGCCCAGCGGGCCTGTTCCGGACTCATCTCGTAGAAATGCTCCCGGTGTCGGAACAAGGAAGGAAAAGAGGTGAGCACGAAGGCCACCGCCGAAAGCGTGGCCACGAAAAACGCGGACACCCAAAGCCACCATTCGCGCCGCGCGAGCTGCCTCAGAGTGGGTTGCCCGTGCTGCGCGCGGAAAGCCTGCGATCCCTCAAGGGGCGAGGAATTTTGTATGCTGTGGCGAGTGCCGAGTATGGATGACATATTCCTGGAGAAAAGCGGTACACCATAACAGTAAGACGCTGCTGCAAAAGAAGGCAACGGAGAAATGGTACAGGACCGTTTATTTCAATAACCTGACCGAACGACCAGCGTGGCGAAACTCAGGTTTTCTCGCCGCCGGATTTCGCGTCGTGGCAATCGGCGAGCAGCCGCACCAAGAAAAAAACGCCCCCGGCGGGGCCGGAGGCGCTTTGAAAAAACTCAGAAACGAGCGAAGAAAATGAACGCTCGTTATGGCTTGGCGGCGGGCGGCTGAGACGCCGCTGGTTTTGGCGCGGCCGGCTTCGCCGGGGTGGCTGCCCCAGCCTTGATCGGGTAAGCCTGATCGTAGAGGCGGATGATGTCCTGTGTAACGTCGACCTGCGTGGAAGCGAAGAGAATCGGGGTGTTTTGCGCGGAGGAATCCAGGACGATGACGAATCCGTTTTCGCGGGCGTAGCGGTCGAGCACGTCCACCATCTTGCGGCCGATGCGGTCGATGACGTCGGCCTGCTCGGCGTTCACGTCTTCCTGGTATTCGGTGTTCATGCGGTCGAGCCGTTGGGTGAGCCGCTGACCCTGTTGCCGGAGGCGGGCCTCTTCTTCCTGGCTCAGCTTGTTCTGGCTAGCCTGAAGACGCTGCTGCAGATCAGTGATTTGCTTGTTGAGATTTTCGATTTCGTTCTGCCGCGAAGCGAACTTCGATTGCAACTCGGCGGACGCCTGCTTGCCCTCCGCGGTCGTAACGATGGCTTGGCGAATGCTGATGACGCCGACCTTGCCTGTTGCGGCCGAGCCGGCCGCGGCGGGTGATTGTGCCCAGGCGGCTGCGGCGCTCAAAATGCACGCGGCGGCAAGCGCAACAGTACGAGTCGACACATTTCGTGACCGCAAAGCGGTCAACGTATTTTGCGACCGCAAAGCGGTCAACAATCTAGAATTCACTTTTTTCTCCTTGTTGTGGTCCGCCACGGTAGGGCCGCGACGAACCCGCGCCAAGTCGGCTTGGCTTAAAATTGATTCCGCTCCCAGCGGGCTTTACGAGCGTATTGCAAACCCGAAAGTATAGCCGACGCGGTTTACTTCCCGCAATCAGAAAGCAAAACTCCCCGGACAGTGACGAAAGCTTCTGCATCGGCATTCTCCTGGCCAACATCGACGCTTCTCCTCGCCAACATTTATTTCGGCAACGGGAACAGGATCACCCGGTTGTTGGCCTGATCGGCAATGACGGCAAGATTCGTAAAAGTCTGGATGGCGGCTGCAAATTTCGATGTGGCGCCAATCCCGAGAGTTGCCTTGGTCGCAAAGGTCTGTGAATCCACGACGGATATCGAGTTGCTCAACGAATTGACGGTAAGAATTGTGCCTGTCTGGAAGTTGTAGGCAATGGCGTTGGGATTGATGCCGACCTTAATCTGTGCGGTTTGACCGCTGTCCGGATTGAACGCGGTGATTACGTTGCCCTGCGTGGAAACCGCATAAAAGAGCGCAGGAGAGACCGATGGATCAAAAACAATTCCGGTCGGAGTAGCGGAAAGGAAGGAGGTCGACGCGGAGATGGATCGGATTGGCGTAGCAGCTCCGATGTCGACGCCATCCAAAGCGCCGAACGGTGAAGATCCGCCATTGAGAGTGAGGCAGGTTACGACGGCGAGGCCGCGGCCGCTGGTGCCGCGATCGGGGTCGATGGCCACAGCGATGGGGTTTTGATCGACAGCCACAGTGTGAGGTGTAAGAGTACCCAAGGTTTTTTTGGAATTGCTGGGATCCTGGGCAATTGGCGTGAGATCGATGGTGGAAACAGTATTCGAACTGGTGTTGGCGACAACGGCGAGATTCGTTTCCTGATCGATGGCCACGCCGCTGGGGGCGGTGCCGACGGTCACTACGATAGGTGTCGGCGTCGTTGCAGTATTGTCCATCACGGGAACGCCATTCACGAGGTCAAGAAGGGAGACGGTGTTTGAGCCATTGTTGGTGACCACGGCAACGCCCGAAGTTCCCACAGCCTGACCGATATACGCAAGGCTGGGAATAACGGCAACGGCGGCGGGCGCGGCGCCGGTGGGGATGGTCTTGACGGCCGTAGCGAGCGAGTTCGTGGGGTTAAGGTTGGCGGGGCTCAGGCTGAAGACGGAAACCTGATTGCAACCCGAGCCGGTATTGGTAACGACTGCGAGATTATGAACTTCATCGATGGCGACGCCGCCCGGAGCCGCAGGGCTAGTGGTCGGCGGAGTGGTGGTTACGTTGCAAGGGGCTAGGGGAATTTCTTCGATCACGGTGAAGTCCACCACGTTCGAATTGTTCAAGCCAGCAGGGGCAGAAGTGACCACATCCAGAGCGAAGTGATGAGGACTGGTGAAGAATGGCACCGGGGGGTTCGAACCGGGGACGGTGGCCGGAAAAGTCACATCGATTTCATGGCTGTTCATGATGGTAACAGTGGCGCCGAGCGCCGATACATCGTTGCCATCCAACCGGACCTGCACGGGAGTCGCGTTGAAACCCGAGCCAAAGATTTTCACTGGACCGACGGCCTTCGGCGCGGCGCCCAATGTGATTTTCGCGGCAGGGCTAAGGCTTGCCGGAGTAGGGACAGTTGAGTCGTCGATCGCGGGGGTAAGTACGCGTTCGATGTGGACGGGCTTAATGGTGGCAAGCTTGAAGCCGGTAAGAGTGCCGCTGCCCGAGTTCAGCGTGAGGACCAGATTGCTGACAGGTTCCACGGCTATGGCTCCGAAGATGGTGAGACTTGGAGCGGGATTGGTCGAAGTGCAACTTACTGGCGCTCCCGCCGCGGTAAAGCAGGCCGCGCCATTCTGTCCAGTGGTGACGATGGCGGGACGCTGCGAGAGGGTTGGATCGAGCAGCGAAACCTCGTTGGACTTGGGATTGAAAGCAACCGCGGTATTGGTGAAGGGCTGGAAGGCCACTTCTGCCAAACCGAGTTCCGGAACGCCGGTGCCCGCCGGGCCGGTCTCCTCGGAAAACAGGGACATGGCGCTGACGGATTGGCTCTTGGGATCAATGAAAGTAATCTGACTGGAGGCGGCGTTGGGAGCGGCAAGCACAGCATTCCTGGTGATGGGGTTGAAAGAGATGCCCACAATCGCGGGGGAGACAGAGTAAGTCAGAAATGGAGTTCCAAAACTGGCTTTGCAGGTGGCGAGGCAGGTGGAAGTGTCGTCGTTGGCAGCCTGGAAATATTGAAAATGTTTGGCATCGAGAACCTGGCCGACAGAAAAAGACCCGTTGAAATCGGTTTTGTTGGTCCCCTGAGGCAGACCACTGATGAGCACAGTGCCGGGATTGGCGGGATTGAGGTTGTGGTCCTCATTTGTCGTAATGGTGACAGCGTTGGAGGCGCGAGAGGCGCTAACAACGTCTACCGCTCCGCCGGATGGATTGGCCAAGTCCACCGCAGAAAGCAGGCCCGCTCCTCCGGGGGTCACGTAGGTCAAGCGCGCGCCAGACTCGAAGGCAACTTGAGGATTCGCGCCGGTATTCAATGTAACGAAGTCGATGGGGCAGTAGGGCAGCGACCAAGGAGTGGCCAGGGAGGGCGGGCTCGGGAGGCAGGTGAGGTTTTTCGTCACATTGGGATCGTTGTTCAAGTTCACGATGAGGCCGACGTTCGTGGTAGCAAAGGCCACAACCGCGCGATGCGCAAAGGGATCAATCCCAACGGAATACGGAAACGGCTCAGTGCTTGCCTGACAGGTGGTACCTGTTTGAGGAATCACGCAGCTCAGGTCCAAGGTTGCGACTACGTTACCAGCGGGAACCGAGAGAATGGAGAGTGACTTACTCGCATAATTCACGACGGCGGCAAGGTTGGACTGCGCCGGAGTCGAGTTCGCGAATACGAGCTGGTCGTCCACGGCGACACCGGTGGCAAGATTTCCACCGGAGGAAACCTGGGTCGTCACCACGGGCGTTGAGCCGGTCACATCAATGAACTGGACATTGTTCGAAGGTGCGCCCGCCAGGGTCACGATGGCCAAGCCGTCCGTGGTGTCCATGGCAATGCCGCTAGGCGCGGAATTCGGGCCAAAGGAGAGCAAGGGGTTGACGGTCGCACACACCTGGGGCGTTGGGGGCGCCGGTGGCGGCGGAGTTACGAGGGCTGCCGAACTCGGGCAGTAAATGTTAGGCGGGTTCGGCGGAGGAGGCTGCGAAACCGGTTTCTTTGTCAACGCCTTAGTGCTAACTATGTCGATAGGCGGATTCGAGCTGCCATAGTCTGGGATCACCGCCATGTTGCTGAAGGCGCTGGCAGGATTGGGAGCAGTAAATGGGACAGGTGAAGTCGAGTAAGTCACGCTGACCGGAAAGAGTCCGGCGAAGTTTCCACTGGCCACTGCCGGGGGCAGGAAGCTGTCAATCCGCCGTGGCGAGAGAACCGGCGTCGTAGATACTGAAGAATTGGGAAGCAGGGGCTGGCCGTCGAAATTGGCGGCTATGGTAGGTGAATCAGCAGGTCCGAAGTATCCTCCGTCGATCACAAACGGCAAGCCATTCGTCTGGCCCAGCTTGGACTCCTCGAAATTGTCCGGGGAAGTGCTGACGATGGTGGGGCGCACGGGCTGTATTTGCAGGCAAAAGGTGGAATTAGCGGGAACGGTGTTCACTTTTATCGAAGGATTGCTGCTGAAGACCTGCACCTGGTAGAACCCGGGGGTTCTTAATTGGTCGGGATGCTGCAAGGAGTTCAGTCGCACGCGAGCTCCGATCGAGGCAGTAGTCGTACCCGGGGCGAAAACGACTTTGATCTGCGAAGGATCAAACGTGATGTAATGGTTCGGAACAGTAACTTGGGTGCAGTTCGAGTCTGTAGGGTCCATGGTGACGCCGAGTTGAGAAGTGGCGTTGGTGGCGGCAAGGAAGATGTCCTGCTGCAAGCCGCCTTGAGGCGCGACGGTTGGAGAAATGCCGCTGAAAGTAATATCACCGGCTTTGACAATGGTGACGGCGGCCTGGGCAATGCGCGCGTTATCCACTTTGGAGTAAGCGGAGACGGTGACGATCCCTGCTGCGTTGACGGGCGTGGTGGTCGAGGCAGGGGCAGCAGCGCGGTGTAAACTTCAACGTTGCTGGCATTCGTAGCGATCGAGCCGCAGTCGTTAGTGCCGCCGCTGCACGAGGCGCTGCTGATCTTGGCGGTGACCTCGAAGGTCACGCCCCAGGTGAGTTGATCCGGCGGAATCACATTGCCGTTAAAATCCTTGGCAAAAAACTGCTGTGTATCGAGGGTACCCAAAGTGGCAGTTGCGGGAGTAAGGGTGATGCGGATTCCGGAATCGAAAAAAATGTTGAACTTGCCAGTCTTCCTCTTGTCGGCGTTGGAGGTCGCGGTGATGGTGACGGTGACGTTGGGGAGCTTGGTCTGATCCGGAAAGAACTTGGGAGCGGTGAACGTGGCCGTGGAGGGTACAGTAGTGCTGGTGCTCGCGATGGGGGTAAGCGTGCCGACGGCAGGGATCATGGCTCCATTGGGATCGGTGGGATCTTTGACGGTGGCGCTGGCGCAACTTGCGGAGGCAGACGGTTTGGGGTTCGGCACGGAGGTTGTGGGGTTCGGAGTGGTGGTGTAGGAGCAGTCGAAGGTGGAAGTCACATCGGTCGCGCCGGTAACGCTGGCGGTAATCGTTTGCGTTTGAGTGGGGAGCATGATGGAGGCGGTGCCGGTGACCGTAACGATCACCTGGTTGGCCGAACCGCTGCCGCCACACCCGCTCATCCAAAAGCCGGCGAAGGTCATCGCCAGCAGGATGCTTTTTGCACTCTTATGCCACATCATACCCACTGTCTCCCCCGCATTTGCGCGCTTGGCGATAGTTTCGCTGCTGCGCTGCTAAATTCCCAAGTCTTTGCGAATATCATAATCATTCCCACACCCTAAAATGTCCGGCTGACGGTAAAGCGGAACGTGCGCTTCGGCTCGAAATAGTTCAGTCGCCCCGGATTGTTTACTAACTGTTCTAGAATCGGTTTGACGTCTTGCTGCCAGACGTCCGTCGGCAAATTCCTCGGGAAGTATCCGATCGGCAAACCGTTAGGACCCAACTTTTCGCTTACGTCGCTGGGATTCAGGAAATCCCCAGGAGCCACAAGCTGCGAATGCAAGCGATGGATGTTGTAAGCGTAGTACACGCGGAAGGGCGCCTGAATGATCGGCAACTGCACAACGAATTCGATGCCCGTCGAGCCGCGCAAGCGAAAGTTCGTTCCCGGAGAAATGCCGAGCTGCCGGCTCAGTCCCGAATCAGGGAATGATTGGGGGATCGTCGGGTCCGTCAAATTCTTGAACCCCGTGGGATCGAGGCGCAAAGCGCCCTTGCGGACAATGCCATTGGTACCGCCATCAAAAAACAACACAGTCTGGAAGGTGTTGCCAATGATGGGAATGCGGTACTCGGCATTTCCCCAGCCTTGCGTATCGCCGCCCGGAAAAGTGATGGTATAACCCAGCACCGGTATGCCAATGGTCCGCGGGGTCGGCTGACCAAAGCCGTTCAGGCAAGTATTGCAGTTATAAGTGATCTGCTGCTGCGTTCTGACGGGAATAAACGTGACCGGGGTGATGGAGCGAATGTCAAACCCGCGGATGTCCGACTCTCCGCCCATATAGAAACGGCTGAAGGCCGGCGGTTCCCCGCCGCCGAATCCGGTGATAAAGGCTCCCGAAGCGTGCAGACCCAAAACGTTGCGACGCTTATTCAGCGGATGGTAGTACTTCCAATCGAAAACGTTGCTCACGGTCTTGACGTTGCCGCCGAGCCCCGAGAAGCTCATCGAATAAAAATAGCTTTTTCCCCCAGTGGGATTAACCGGATTGTTGACGGTGTTATAAGTGACCGAGGGGGTGAGGGTGCTTGAAACGATTCCGTTCAGCGCGCTAGGGCCAGCAATGTTGCGGAATTGGAGCTCGGTGAACAACAGCCTGGAGGCGTCATTGAAAGCGGTAATGTTCGTGCGCGTCAGCCCATATTGCAGCCCGATTCGCGTGAAGGAGAGCTTTCGAACGGGATAGCTGGCGAAGGCCGTGAAGCCAGTGCTGTCCTGATTGTAGTTCTGGATGAACTGCGGGTTGATGCTGACGGCCTGCCCGGTGTAGAGAGCCGCCTGTTTAGCCTGGTCAAACTTGTAACGGCTGGAAAAGATCGTAAAACCAGACGAGATGGGACGATCAAAGAGGTAGGGCTCGGTGAATCCGAAAACGAAACTGCGCGAAAGATCGCCGAAGGACGCTGAAAAGGTCAAAGTTTCGCCCAAACCCAGAAAATTGTTGGTCTGGTAAGTCAGACCGATGAAGCTGCCGGCCAGCCCGCTGACGCCGCCCTGCAAGCCGATGGACTGCTTGCCCTTTTCCTTGAGCTTGAGGTTGATGTCGACGGTGCCCTCTTTAGTGTTGCGCTTGATCTCGGCAGCCTTGTCCGCTTCGATCCTGTCGAAATAGTCGAGCTGGTTGAGCCGCAGGATGCTGAGTTCCCAGAGACGCTTGTTGAAGAGCTGTCCTTCATCGATCGCCAACTCGCGGCGAATGACCTTGTCGCGCGTGGTGGTGTTGCCGCTGAAATCGATGCGGCGGACGAAATACTGCTTCTGCTCGTCAAAGCGCAGAGTCAGGTTGATGATTTTGTTGGCGTCGTCGACTTCGGTGTCCGGCTCGGGAGTGAAATCGATGAATCCATATTCGCCGTAAATATTGCGGTAAGTCTCGAGGGCCTTGCGGATTTTTTCCGTTGAGAAGATGTCGCCTTGTTTGAGCGGGAAAGCGCTTTTGAGCGCATCGACCTTGAGGGACAAAGCCTTGTCCGGATCGGAGCTGACGATTTTAAGAGTGCCCATGCGAAAGCGCTCACCCTCTTCGATGGGGATGGTGATGTTGACGGCCTTGCCGTGACCTTTTCCCGTGACCAAGGGAACACCGAGACGCGCATGCGCGGTATCGATGTTCTCGAGAACGGGTTCGCCGACGGAAACCTTGTAGTAACCGTTGTCTCGATAGAGACCGCGAACGCCGATTTCCAGATCCTCGCTCAACTTTTCGCGGTCGTAGGTCTTGGTGAGCACCGGGATATACCAGAAGTAAAGAGGAATCGCGTAGGGACGGTCATGGCGCATGGCGCGAATGAGCTTGCGGTCGCTGAAAGCGTGGTTGCCGGTGAACTTGATTCTGCCGACCTTGACTTTGGGGCCTTCCTCGATCTTGAAAACGAGAATAACGGCATTGCTGGAAGCGATGCGTTCGTACATCGGAGTGACTTTGGCAAACTGGCGGCCGTGCTCGCCCAGCAATTCCTTCAGCACGACCTCCGCCCTCTTGATTTTGGTGGGATCGAACTGGCTTTCGACGCTGAGGCCGACTTTGCGCTCCTTGAAGCGGTCGAGAATATCCGACTCGGAGACGGAGTGGATGCCGTCGTAACGGATGCGGCGGATCTGCGGGCGTTCCTTCACTTCGAAGATGATGATTTTGCCGTTGGGGCGGCTCGGTGAATCTTCCACGCGGAGTTTCACGTCTTCGAAGAATTGCGTGTTCCAAAGAGCTTGAAAATCGCGGCGCAGCGTCTCTTCGTTGTAAGTATCCGTTTCGCGGCTGAAGATGCGCGCCATCAAAGTATCCTTGCGTATGCGGCGGTTGCCGATGAAATCGATGCGCTCGATGACGTACTGCTGGGGTTGCACGACGAGGGACTGTGGACGCTCCGCGGAATGATCCTCTATAACCTCTTTGCCGGTAGCGTAATCAAAGGAAGCGGAGAAGAGATACACGGGGCCGGACGAAGATGAGTCCGCGCGGGCATTTTCGCGCGGCGCCGCGGGCGAGGCGATCGCAAATAGAAACACAAGCGCGATCAGCGACGTCACGCGAGCCGTAAAAAACCCAAACGGCGAACAGACTCTTCTTTGAGCGGCCGATGAGGTCGTCAAGGCCGCGCCCCCAAACTCAAGATGTTGTTCCCCCGCCGGACCCGGTGTGGGCCAGCCGTGCGTTGGTCCCGACCCGGTCAGGACCATCCGTGCGTTGTGTCAGATTCGCTAGTGGACGACCGGGGTTGCCTCGCCGACGGGACGGAACGAAAGGCCTTCCCCTGCGACGTAAATCTGCAATGTCGCCGGCCTTTGAATTCCACCCTGGATCAGCGCCTCGGAGAGCGGGTCCTCTACATACTTCTGCAAAGCCCGGCGCAGCGGACGAGCCCCATAACTGCGGTCCGCACACGTTTTCTCGAGTATCCACTGTCTTGCTT
>Ga0209648_10000061_pt1 | contig 67319 bp, 106 predicted proteins | sample GraSoi2013_115cm_FD_185830 | JGI IMG/M metagenome (GOLD analysis project Ga0209648, IMG submission 185830) | Grasslands soil microbial communities from the Angelo Coastal Reserve, California, USA - Sample 9_17_2013_115cm (SPAdes) (version 2) | ecosystem: Environmental > Terrestrial > Soil >... | reverse complement strand
CAAAAACCGTAGTCTTCTTGCCTTGAGCAGGTTTTTCAATCTCATTATCAAGTGCTTGCTCAAACTCAGGGGAGTACTCATCCTCAGTACGTTCAATTGGAACAGATTTACTGCCATCAAGTCGCTTGTCAATGGCATTGTGGATGCCGGCATGGACGTTTCCGAGCATTTGCCCAAACGACTTTGGTTTCTCAAGAGATTTTGCTTCAGCATCTACACGAGGTTTCACTTTGTGAGGATCAACTACAGCTTCAGGAGAAGCAGCCTTGACTACTGGATTATGAGAAATGGCAGGAACATTCTTTGGAGGATCAGCATCAACTACTTTAGGAGTTGATAAAACAGGAGCATTGTAAGATCCTGGAATACTTCCAGTCATTTCATGAATAACTTGATTAGCCCAATGTTGCGCGGTATGCGCTGCAATTTGCGGCGCAATAGTATCAGCCTGTGCTGAAATGTGAGCAAGAACTGTCGAATGAATACGATCTCTGGCATTCTCCATTGCCAAATGCCTAGCATGCTCAGGAGCAGCTAAATGAACAACAATGCCTGCCACCACATTCAAAACAATAACAATGATCACTCCCCACAAGCCGATAGTGCCCCACTGAGGAGGTAACTTTGTAAGCCCATTCTGACTTGAGACAATAACCATATCTGCAACTGTAGTAATCACGACACCAGTCATGCAAACAAAAATCATCCCGTATGCTATCGCTCTTTGACCAGCACCCTCTGCTGATTGGGTAGCAAAGTAGAACCATCCCAGAATGCCAATATCGAATGCTGCCAATCCCAGATAGGCAACATATCCAAGATCAGGAGGAAATGTTAGCTCCAAGAAATGCAAAGTTCTGATGGCTGTAAACACAATCAACGATAAAATCAACAACCATAAAATGATCTTTCCACCGATACGGTTCATAACAAAAAACCTATTCCTTTCACTTTTCATCGTGCCAGGATAGGCCATAAAAGCACTTGTATGCTAATATAAAGGCTAACCTAGCACATGCTCCAATCATGTGTCTGGTTTTGTCCCTCTGCAAAGGGAGAGCAGAGGGACACACTTACAACAACCAACCTTTCTCATGTTCCTTTTGCATCATTTCACGCTCTAAAAGCAATTTCACCTTTTTGCTAAAAGACATATGCTCTTTTTTGCACACTCCTCGCACTCCTACATACAAAGAGATTGGAACACGAATGGTTACTTTCTTATTCGCCGGATTCTCTGACATTCAAGCAGACCCTCTCTAAAAATCTTCCATCAGTATAGCACATGTGCCATCACTTTGCAAACTGCCATATAGTTCTCATCATTGCCCTAAATTGTCCAATACAGACTTGGCACCTTTACGCGCTTCCGATTGCTGAAGAGATTTTAGATACTGTTCAGTAACCGACACTGATGAGTGTCGAAGAAGTTTACTCAGCTTATAAATGTCACCTCCATTCTGCATAAACATACGCGCGTAAGTGTGACGAAATGTATGTGGAGAGCAACGTACACCTTCTATCTTTGCCCAATCTCCAAGACGATCAACTATCCTCCACAATCCTGATTTTGTAAGTTGTTCACCATACCTATTGACAAATACTAATGCATCCTGTAGTGGTATTTGTTTGCCTATAGTTGATATTCTAAACATTCTCACATACTTATGCACATACCGTCTAGACTGCTCACCTAATCCAACTTCTCCCCATTTGTTTCCCTTGCCTAACACTCTCACATATGCATCTTTTGTATCTAATGAAATATTGCCTATGGTAAGAGTGATAAGTTCTGTTGCTCGGAGTCCACAATCCAGGAGTACAGCCAGGATAGCTTTATCTCTCATCTGGAGATGTTCACTTTCTTCTTTGTCACACGCTTTAAACAATGCTTGGATCTGCTCAGGAGAGAAAGTTTCAATGATAACCTCTATCACTTTAGGATTTTCAATTCGCTGGATAACAACAGAGCTTGTGCAACATCCATACTGCTCATCCTGCAGGCACCAATTCAGAAAGGATTTAATCACACGAACATAGCCTGCCAGTGTATAAGTTGAAAGCTCACTTTTCTTTGTCGGCTTGTGGGTAACCTGTAGATGCTCAAGAAAGAACTGAACGGCATGCTGATCAATTTGATGAAGCATAAGACCTTCACCAGCTATAACCTCTCTCTTGCCCTTCTCATTGCAAATTTGACGGCATGAGCACCAATCTGAAAAGACTCCAAGCTCCTGCTGATATTCCTCCTGAGTACGAGGACTTAACTTTCTGACATGAGGAGATGAGAGATATTCTTGTGTAACTTCCTGAACAAATACATCTTCTGACTCACTACGCTTTTTAATCTTCATTTACATCCCTACGTTTATTTGATTGCATATCACCTTGCAAGGGGGATAGAGTGGCTTGTGAAGAGGGTTTACTAAGCTCAACATCTCCGGAACCGGGTGCGCTGGTTCGATTCCAGTCGGGAACACTAAGCTCAAAATAGTCCTGAAATCTTAGACATCCGGTTGCCTGACTCTACCATTTGGTTGTGTAGCACCAATTTAGTAGGTTGCGCCCACGGTTCCGGAGACCAATGCTCTACCCACTGAGCTACGATAACACATTCAAAACATGCGTTGCAAGTGATAGAACAGTATAGAGCAGTTTTGAAACTGCTCTCTCCCCATGCAAGATGGTAGGGTAGTATCATAAGTAACATAAGACGGCTTGCAGAGCCACTTCACAACATACCGTAAGTAAAGTAAGTAAACTACTTATGGTATCACTTATGCCTCAAACCCGCTTCAAAAGCCAATCTAAGGCATAACATAAGTAGATAAGTAGGATTCGTAACAAAAATACAAATTCAGAATAATATAACTTGTCAGGACAAGACTCGCGCGTACGATTCACCATCTTTTAATTCTACTATTTATATAATATACTATATATAGTATATTATAATTCCATAAATAATAATGTTGTCTAGATAACCTAACCCCTTGCATGGGGAATTCTTTTCAAATATTTTTCTGTCTTTGTTAGGAATCTTACTTATCTACTTATGTTTGTCTATAGATTGGCTCTGTGAGCCGTTTCATGCTGTAAGTGGAAGCATAAGTACTTTACTTATTCTACTTATGGTTATGTCTAAAGTGGCTTGACAAGCCGATGCATGCTACTTATCATAAGTAAATAAAAAGGGGAGGAAACGTTTCCTCCCCTTGGTTGAATGCTTTTTACTTATGTTCTTATCCGGTATGCTCCCTTTGATTTAGGTCGATTGATTGTTTGATAATCAACTACAGTTCCCTCCAGTGGCTTGAGAGCTTTCTTGATTTCATCTGTTCCGTACTTTTCGTTTAAGCGACTACGTATTTGAGCAACGGTTATCCATGCCTTTGCTTCTGTTTTTGCTTTTGATGCAACTGTTTTGAGAAGTGCGACTATTTCACTTTCCATTTTTGACTGGAGTGTCTTAAATCCATTAACTTGTTCATAGAAGCGGTGAGAGCCTTGACGTGCTATCTCAGTAAGCTCTTGTGCTATTGCCATATGGAGGTCAGTGATAATCGTGTCTTCTGGTCTCCCATATCGATTATCGATGCTGGCAAAGAGCATAGCTATTCGGAGTGTGATGGTGGTTAGTCGTCCACTGTACTGTGTTGCTAGGTCCTCTGGGAAGCCTTTGATGCTTGCTAGTTCTTCCAGAGCATAGCCGTATTCATACCACCTTGTCTCGGCTTGCTCAGTCCATTTACATTGATGTTCTGGTAACTCTTCTATAAGTACTCCAGTCCAATTAGATATGTATGGTTTTTTTGAGTCAGGTGATTGAGTGTTTTCATTTTCGTCAATGATATCAGCTATTGGTTGACCTAATGTATCATGCCACTGGAGAAGTGATGCAACAAGTTCTGGAGGCCCTGGAAAGTATGCTACTTTTGTTCGATCATCGCTCTTTTCACCATCTGGCGTGCAGATAGTTATTTGTCTTGGCATGAGTCCATTGACTTGTAAGTCACTTTCTTTCTTTGTGATCTTGGCAACTGAAGCAGCTACTATATTTCCCAGGAATGGTAAGTAAGGTTTCTCAACAATTTCATCACCCCTTCCAGCAGTACTTTTAGTAATCGGTTTACATTCCTCTACTTTGAGCAGGATATCTATCCATCCTGTGTATGAACCTGTTTCCTTTGATATTTTACGTAAGAACATACCAAACTCGTCCCAATACATGGATTTTTGAGCAGACCATGCAAGACGCTCTTTTATTTTATCTGTTCGCTCATCTGATGATCCTTTATAATCATCTGGAATTGCACGTTTACCAACCATTTTCATAATAAGAGCTTCAGGGGTCATGTCTTCTGTTTCAATAAGTAAATAGGAGAGTCCTAGTTCTTCTCGCAGGAGTGAGATAGCAACTTCAGCAGTAAACGATTTTTTGACTCCGGTTGATCCTCCGCAGAGTGCTATACGTAAGTTGGTGTAAACTTTCTTGCGTCCAAACTGAAAATAGATACGGCGTGCTGCAATTGTTGAGAGTAACCAGAGAAAGCAAAATGGATGATAATCTTTATAGCCGCGTGGTGAACTTTTACGACTAAAATCGATATAGGATAGCATAAGGCGATAGGTATCACTTTGAGCAAATGCATCTTTAATGTGTTGTGGTATGCGAATATGTTCTGGCAGTTCAGGACATGTTTCAGGCTTTTCATCTTCATCGTCTATGAGGTCAGCCAATCGTATGTCAGCTTTAATGTTTTCAATCATTCTTTTAGCGGGAGCATGTTTTTCTGTTATGTGTCCTTCGTATTGTTTAATGGCAGATTCGTACTCTCCAAATGTTGGAGGTCGATGCCCATTCTCCATAACTTTTGCTTTGAAGAGGTATTCGTAAATATAATCATGTGCTAATATGCTGTAATCTACCAAATTATCTTCTTCTGCCATGGGTTTCATCTACATTTCCTATGTGTTGATAGTTTTAGCACTAATGTGATATACTACGTGTAAGTTGTGGTGACAAAAGAGGCTAGCAACAATTTTACTAGGATTAACGCTAGCCTCTATTTTTAGTATGATTCTTCTATTCTTTGGAAGTTTTCGTCAATTCCTAGGAATAGTGTGCCGCTTCCATTGGTGTGTGCTTGATAGAGTACCCTGGTGTACATGACGTACATTAGGTTATACTCTTGTGTGATTGCTTCAGATGTTTTTGCAAGAGGATGAGGTTGCTTGTTAGAGCTAACAATGAATACGCGAGGATATTCTAGCCCTTTGGCTCTATGTCCAGTTGCAAGGATGATCTGGGCATTTTTATCCTCTTCAAAAAAATTGATGATGTATTCTTGGAACCCTTCAAGGCTTTTGTGGGTATGGTTAGCTGTGTAGTGACTTAGAAGACATAAGAGCGTGTCAATCTTATCTTGCAAGTTTGCACGCTTCATTTCATGACCATCCCCTTGCAGGGAGTCTAGTTGGGCACTAAGAAACATCCCTGTTGCTATTGGCAAATCATCAATACTAAGTTGACCGTATTGGACTTGTTGCCAATATTTTTTGATTTGATCAATTGCTTTGCCGAGAGACTTGCCCAAATCACGCCCACGTATCGTGGCACGTTTGCCATCTCGAAGAAGTTCAAGACAAAGGCTTACTAGTGGTGCTGTGCAGCGACTAAGGATCAAGTCACCTGGCCGTGCTAAATCTGTTATGTCTTTGTCTAAAATTGTTCTGATTTCCCCTTTGGGCATATTGGGCGCGGCTTCAATCCCTGAATAGATTGATGCTGCCTTCTGGATAGCCGATGTTGGGCAACGATAGCAGATTGAGAGAGGCAGTGTATTGGCATCTGTTGCTTCAATAATTTCTTGAATGCTTTCAAGAGATGCTCCTGCAAAGCCATATATGGCTTGATTGACATCTCCCACTGCTATAAATCTTCCATTTGGTTTTCTGGCTTTTAATACCAGTGCAAGTTGTGCAGGATTTAGATCTTGTGCCTCGTCTACTAGAACATGGTCATATCGGCGTGGTTGCAATTCTAAAATTGCAGGAAGCCAAATCATATCTGTGAAGTCGATGTTTCCTATGCGGGCTTGATCAATACCGACTTTCAAGATCTTTGGAACCGCATTGAAGCAAATTTGTTTGTATTTCTCGTCAAACTCAATTTCAAATCGATCACAAAGGTTTTGCAGAACAGCTTCATCGATTTCTCCATCTGGCTTTTGAAATGAGGAAAGTGTCAAGCGTACTTTGTCGCATAAATCTGTAAGATCTTGGGGAGTATTCTTGTCAAAGACACCTTGCGATTGAAGGTATTCTTTAGCAATTTTTGAATACTTATAACCTTTGGCTTGTCCGCGAATGCCAGCAGAGCTAATTGTTTGGTTGCCAAGGCTGTGGATAGTTGAGCAATTCACCAGAGGTGTAGCCATGTTTTCATCATGCATTGCTCTTGAGATATCATCAACTTTTGATTGAAGTTGCCTAGATGCTTCGACATTAAATGCTACCATGAGTACAGTTGCATTGGCAGGAATGTAACGTATGATCTGTTGAATGGTAGTTGTTTTGCCACTGCCAGGGCAAGCGGTGATTACTAGGGATTTTTCTCCATCTTTTACAGCTTGGAAGATTGCCCTTTGATATGTGGATGGTTGAAAAACTGTTTTGAGCATTATCTACCTCTTTCTTTTGTTTAATTTGCCCAATCAAGCATTGCTTGTAATTGTTCTGATGTAGGATCATCGTGGAGTGATACGGTTGTGAATTCGTCTAGAAGTTCACCTGTATCATTTTTGATGAGTTGAATGTGTTCTTCTCCATTTTCGTCATAAGAACGATTTTCATGGATATCAGTTTCACATTCTTGCTCGTGTTGTTTCTGGCAATCATCACACCAGTAGACTATCGAAGAGACAGATTTACCGCATTGTCCACAAACAATTCCTTCACTGGCTAAAAGTTCACGCTTTCTTTGCTCTAGAAGAGTGAGATCTCCCCACTGTTTCGTCATGATGCTTTTTCCTTTTTCTCTTGTTCAATTTGGGCTTGGAGTACACGAATAACAATTTTATTGAATGATCCTTCACCTGCTTTTTTTTGAAGTTCATTCCAAAGGTCACGAGGGAACCGGATTGACTGCACAACTGGAGGTTCCGGTTTTGAGATTTGAGTGTTCATTGGCCATCCTTTCTATGAACTGTTATAACTGTTATTTGTAGTATAGATTAGTTATGGTCAGTTGTCAATAGTATTGAGAAGGTTTTAGTATGAATGATATTGTTGCAAACTGCTCTATAGTGTGGTATAATAATCTCATAAATATGGTTTTGCCCCCGCGTTGCTGAAACAACCGGAGGCGTGGACACATCAGCTTAGGAGATGTATCGTGAATACTTTATCATTTTCCTCTCAAGACAGCAATCCCATTTTGAAGAAATGTACAGGTCCTTGTGGGCGTATGCTTGATGCTACTTTTGATTATTTTTACCATAGTGGTATTACTAAAGATGGTTTATATTATAAATGCAAGAAGTGCGTAAATGATTTTCGTAGAGAAAATTATAGTAAAAAAGATAATTCAAAACAAAGACGTAAACAAAAGTTGCGTAAAAAGTATGGAATTACTATTGAGCAATATGATTGTATGTTTGCGAAACAAAATGGATTATGCGCAGTATGCAAACAACCAGAAACCGCAAAACAAAAAGGTAAAATACGAGCATTGGCAGTTGACCATTGCCATAGTACAGGAATGGTAAGAGGTCTTTTGTGCAAAACTTGTAACACTGCATTGGGGAATATGAAAGAAAATCCTGATCTTATCAGAGCACTTGCGGATTATGTAGAGTAGTGTTAGGTTTGCATGGGGATGCTATAATCTTTGCAAGTAGGGTACGGATGGTAAAGCACATCTCTTTTATTGGCCTGGGAGATGTGCTTTTCTTTGGGGTGTTATGATAGGGCAAAGCTATCTGTTGACCTTCTCATTGCGATATAGAGTAGTTTGCAACCCATGCTATACTATTCATACCTTTGCAAAGGATTAGTCTCCTTAGTTTGGCTTCCTGGTTAATTTGACACTCTCACTACCACCAGGGAGCCATCATATTTTACAGAAAGGACATTCATATGTATGCAACACATCACGTTAAATAACATCCGTGTACAAAAGGATTATTACACGGTACGTCAGGTAAGTGAGATTTATCATGTGAGCATGAAGACTGTGAGGCATTGGATTAAAAATGGTTGGGTACAAGCTCATATGCCAGAACCTGTAACCAAAGGTGCCAAGAAATCACACTGGAGGGTATTTCCACAGAGTATCGAAGATATGGAGGTTAATTCTGTGTATCTCACGGAAGCCAGTAAGCGATATTGGCCTTATCTGTGGTCACAACAAGTAAAAAGATATAGGGACTCTCAGTTTTAGAAGTCATGTTTTAAGGTTGATTACAATAATCTTCCGCCTTGAGGCCATTCCCAAGGAAATTTGTTTCCTTTACTTGTGTTGCATGTAGGGCATGCTAATACTAGATATTCAATACTATTGGCAGGGATGTCAGTACCAGCAACACGAGAAATAGGGAATGTATGTTCAATATGATATTGTGATTGACCTTTAATTTTATTGAATTTTTTCTGACAATAGTAGCATTTATGCTTTTGTCGTTTTAGTTGATCTTGAATTTGTTGTGGGGTATGCGTGCCTTTAATAGATTTTTTACGAGCACGGTAGGCGTGTCCAATAGCATACATACGTTCACGTATTCCAGGTCTAAGCATGTATTCTTTAAGATATTTTTGCATATAAGCTTTCTTGCGTTCTTTCATTCCTGGCCGATTATAGTATTTTTCAATGTAAGCTTTTCTATGTGCTTTCATTCCTGGTCGATTCATATATGTTTTGCGGTAATTTTGTTTATGCTCACGTATATCTGGTCTATTTAGATATTTTTTACTTTGGTTTTTTCTGTGTTCTTTTATTTCAGGAAGATTATAATATCCTTTATGTTGATTTTGAATATATTCTTTGTTGTTTGTGTAGTATTCTTTGTTATAAGTTTCTCTATGTGTTTTCACTTCTGGTTGACTACTGTATTCTTTCTTTTGAGCAAGAATACGTTCATGTACATCAGGTTTATGGTAGCTATTTTTATTGATTTTTAGTACTTTATTGCGTTTTTCTGGATCGCTATATTGATTTGCTTTTTCTTCGTTTACGCATGCTTTACACTTGGCACAAAATCCATATTTACCTCCATTTTTGCGATGCCAGTATTCAATAGTAGCAGGATACTCTTGTCCACACGCGCCGGTGCATTTCTTTATTGGAATATCACTCATGATTTTTGTCCTTTTATTTGTGTGTATAAGTGTTCATAAGTGATTATAGCACATCTAGACAGAAGTGTGCAAGGGTGTTAGTATGTGTGTATGGAAGAAAAAATATACAATGCAACTGAGTTTGCTAAGCTTGTGGGGGTTTCAGTAAAGACTTTGCAGCGTTGGGATAGGTTGGGCATACTTAAAGCTAAGCGGAAAGCTTCTAATCGTAGATATTACACTGAAGAAGATCGCGTAAAGGCATTGTCAGCAAAAGAGTAGCAAGGCATCAAAGAAGTATTGGCCTTATTTGTGGAGTCAACAGGCAAAGAAGTATCAAGATTAGTTTTGAAAGTGTGCTATACTGCTCATGGCTATTGTCTCCTTTCTTGAGAAGCAAAAAAAGAGCAACTGTTTGCCAGAGTCCAGTTGCTCTTTTTTCATTGGGCATGTTCCCAAATAGAGCTTTCATTTCTCACAAATTGGGCAAATATTCCCATGAATTGAATGAAAGTTCCCACAAAAAAGAGCCCCCGTTCTTGCCAGTAAGGGCTCTTTTTTGTTTCCTCTTGAGTCGGTACCATCATGCGGTTTCCAGTATAGCAGAGATGTCAAGATGTAGATAAATCCCATATGGTTTGGCCTGAAGTGAAAGAGTTATTTTCAAATGCCAGCGTAAATTGTTTAGTAGTGCTCGGTACTTCAAAAATGAGTGATCCCTTGGCAGGATCACCAGGTTCTACTTTGCCCTCTGGAGCATTGGGGAAATCAGAGACATAGGCATTATTGTATTTTTGTCCTGATGTATCCTTCAGAGTCCAATCAGCATCTCCATAAAGGCTCTCTTCTTTGTTGGAGATGTTCTTAAAGGTGACATCAATGCCTGTGTAGGCATCTCCAGACTTGAGTGTGTCAAATTGGCCCGGTGGTACTGTTCGGACGTTGCTTACGACAATTTGCCAGATAGAGCCGACGTTGACAGTATCACCTATCTTGAAGTGCTGAGTTGGTTTGTTACTAGCGTTTGTTGTAGTGCTGCTACCAGTATTGTTAGCAGTTGTGCCTGTGTTACTCTCTCCGCAAGCCAGAATTGTTCCTGTAAGAATGATCAATCCAAAGAGGAGCATAAATTGTTGTTTCATGCTTGAAATCCTTTCAAATCTTGTATAAAAACTACACGTTTTAATGCATTTATTGTAACTCGCACGTCAATAGGGAAAAGCACAACCATTGGGCAATGATGTCTTGTGTAACTTGGCTTAATATTTATAAGAGTCTTCCACCTTCTGCCCATTCCCAAGGGAACTTATCGCCTTTACTGAGGTTGCAAGTAGGGCATGAGAGCACGAGGTAGTCAATGCTATTGGCTGGTATATCGGTCCCTACTACGCGGCTGAGTGGGAAGGTGTGTTCAATGTGGTAAATGTATCTACCTTTGATTTTTCTAAGTCGAGCTTTGCAGTAGTAGCACTTGTGCTTTTGCTTTTTAAGCTTTTCTTGGATTTGTTCATGGGTATGGGTACCTTTGACTGATCTGTTAAGGGCACGTTTGGTATGATTATAAGTACGGCTCATTAATTGTACTTCTGGGCGTTTGTTGTAATATTTTTTGTAGGCACGTCTGCGTTCTTGTATTTCTGGACGGTTACGGTATTCTTGAAATTTGATTAATCTTTTTGCGCGTATATCTGGACGATGGTTTCTTGCATTGTCTCTAGTTCGACGTTTTTCTCGTGCTTCTGGGCGTTTGCGGTATTCTTTGCCATATTCTTGATTATAAGCATGTTTTCGTTCTTTCACTTCAGGACGATTATGATAAGCTTTATCTATGGCAAGTTTTCGTGTTCGATATTCTGTATCGTTATGGTAACGTTCTTTTTTACGTGCAGCTTGTTTTGATCTGCGCTCTAAATTGCTTTTATATTGTCTTGTGCGTATTTTTTCACGTTCTTGTGCTCTTAGTTTTATTTCTGGACGTTTGTTACGTTCTTTGCTGTAAGTACTTAAACATTCTCTACATCTAGCTTTTAGTTTATATTTTCCGTTTTTATCAGAGTTGAAGTACTCAGAAGTAGCAGGATACTCTTGCCCACATGGTCCTGTGCATTTCTTCATTGGAATGTCTTCAGTCATGGCTCTATCCCTTGTTCGTTGGAAGCTGTAAATAGTATCGAACATTTTAGAATATTATTGTTCAGTTGTCAACGGTATAGGATAGTTTGCATACCACCTTGCGAGGGGAATACCTTGTGTAACTTTGATGGCAACAAAAAGGGACCCGTCTCCTTCCAGGTCCCTTGACTGATGTTTTATTGGCTCCGGTAAACTACACGAAAAATCTACAAGCGGTTTGTGGATGGATAGGATCTATCTTTTGCAAGAGTCCATTCTTTACCATATGCATACAAATTCGGGCTATGTACACAGTAGGCATGTCCTTAATGGTGTAACATGATCGTAGTTGGCTAGCCATAAGTTGTACTTTCTTAGTTGAAAGGTACTCATAAATTGCTTGCTCAATTGGATCACTACTCATTTTTCTTGGTGTAGCTTGCTCAGGATAGAGAAATTCTTCATTCATTTGGAGCAAGGTTGCCTCTTTCTCCAAGATTTGAACGTCGCCTTTTAGTCCTTGTATCTTTCCTTCATGAGATACGATTGCTTGACGCAATTCTTGCGGATCACACAAAGCACGGATGAATGTACTCCTTTGCAGTGTGAGTTGTTTCTGCTCTGCCTCTCTTGTTCTCATTACAAAGTAAGTTTGAGCAGCCGATATTTCTGGTTTACGAGGATCGCCGTTTAGTGCTGTAAGGTAACAGGCATAACGAGTAAGATGGTAGTCTTTAATATCTTGCTCTCTTCCTTTTCCTGAAATTATTGGCTTCGCGGCGTTGACGAAATGACCTGAAGGCTCTTCTCCGCTATTGTTACAGGCTATTGATGCTCGTTCGAGAGCGTCTTCAAATCTTTCCCATGTTAGGTATCCAAGCAATTCCTGAAGGTCACGAGCTGACCAGTATTCATTGCCTTGCTCATCAAAGAGACGGATAGCATCAAAGGGCAATGCTTGGAAAACTGCTAGGGCTGTGGTAGACTGATGCTGACTGTAGTTGTTAGACATTTTCACCTTTCAAAGAAGCTGTTGCAACAGCTTCTTTTTGTTGTTCCTGTTTAAGGAACTGTTCAACAATCCATACAACTTCTTTTGTGAGAGAGCGTCTATTAACTTCAGCTCTCTCTTTGAGAACTTCCTCTATGTCACTTGGAAAATTAATAGAGGATCGGCGAAGGATTTTGCTTTGATCCATTTTTAACCTCCTGACATTATTATAACACAGTATGAGTCAAGTTGCAAACTAACCAGTACTATTAACACAATTTGGTGATTGCCCACAACTATCCACCAACTTTGCCCAAACAAAATGCCCCTCCATAACCCCTTGCATGGGGAAAGATTAGGGACTAGTTTTGGAGCATGTATTCTGGTAGAATATTGGGCAAGGCTATGGCTGGCGATGTGTATGCAGTTTTTCTTGTTGGCATCGCCAGCCAGGGCTATGCTGCCGGATTATCTTCTTTGGGTTTTTGTTTACGATCCCTCATAGCGTTATAGAGCTTCAATCCTTCAATATTTTCTATGGTGAGATTTTGCCCTATTGCCTTACCAAGGGCTTCTACTACTTTTATTGCAGTTTCCTCATTGGTATGGGTTTTGCCCTCTTCTATTCGGACGATAGTAGAGTCAGATACACCAGACAGTAAAGCTAGTTTTTTTCTGCTGATGTAATTTTCTTCTCGTAGACTTCTCAGTGTGGGCATGAGCCTTGTTTCTCCTTTCTTAGAAACTTAATTCTAAGTGTACTTCCTATCAGGCTAGAAGTCAAGGTTTTTATCAGTTTTTATTTCTATGTTATATTCGTGATAAACTGCTTGGCAAACCCCTTGACAAAGTGCATGATGTATGGCATAATGTGTATGTGAGGTTGAGGATACAGAGACGAGGGGCATCGAGAATAGCGAACTTTCACTCTAGATTTCGACACACTGGTTACTTCGGTAGACATGTCCCGATGAAAAACGTACGAGACGCGGAGATGCTTAGGGCAAAGGAAGTTGCAAAAAAACATATTTAAAGTAGTTCAAAAACACAAAAGGAGAAAATACCATGGCAGTAACTTATGCAATGTACGCAATGAACTTTCTTGAAATTTCAGAAGATAGCAAAGGTTTGTATGTGGATGTTCCTGGATATGCAAGCGATTGGTTTCGTGTTCGTGTCGATGAGTCAGGTATAGTTCCTGTTGCGACACATTGTCGCTGTTCTCACCATCAGCACAAAGGGACATGTGCTCATACGGAAATTGTAAATGCATTTTATGCTCGTATTTATAAAACCAACATCGTTAAAGCTCAGGAAAAGCAAGTCAAGCAAGCTATTCTTGAAGCTGAAGAAGTGCTCTCTACCGGAGAGGTTGCAATTGCGGAGCAGATTAGTACTACTGAAAGCGTCAGACACTTTGAAAGTAAAACATCTGCTCCTCAAATTGTTGCTCCTAAGATTATAAAATTAGACTATCGTAGTGCGTACACGGCAAGCTTTCTTAGTAACTTGCCAAGTAGAAGAGTCGCCTAGTCAGCGACTCTGAAAGGAGTATTTATCATGAATACAAGAAAAAGGTTATTCGTGTTGGTTGGTGGAATAGTGGGGATATCTATGATGTGGATAATTACGGGTTAGGTTATGGAATGCTTTTCTGGGATGATTTAATTAAAGAGTCTCAGGCAGGATCAAAAATCATTGATAGTGAAACAGGTAAAGAGTTGTCAGTAGAGTACATGCAATCTCAGATTGCAAGAAGATAAAGAAGTATTTATCATGAAAAAGTACAAAGTTACACAGATGTATGCAACGGTGAGAGATGTGCATTTGAACAAGAAACTTGAGAACAAGATAGTTCATGGCATCATTCAAGCGAAAGATGCACTTTCAGCTATTCGAATTGTATCCTATCAAACAGATGTGTCTGAGATTTGTTTAATGGCTCAGGAGGTGAGTGAGTGAATCAGAAGAATGCAGAGGCTAAAGGCCGTGCTGAAGGGCAAGCGTATCAGCGCATGCAAAGGGGTTTGCATGATCTTATGAAAGGTTTGTATTTCCTTCCAAGAGAGGAGTATGAACGTCAAGGAAGAATAAAAGCTCAAAGTGAGACGCGTTCTATCCAAGTACAAAAGCTTTTCATCAAAGGATGGAATGATGTTTGGAATCCTTCTAAGCCAATAGAGCACAATCCTAATTCTCGTTTTTGTAGTTGTCCTGAGTGTATGAAAGGATAATAGATGTCAGCACAACGTTATTATTGTTCTGGATGCAAACAAACCAGACATGACACACGTCAATACATTCTGCTCTCAACATATCAAAAATTGTACTTTTGTGTAAAGTGTGCAGGAAAGATGACAAACATCAAACCTGCTACACAAATTCGTGTCCCTTCTAGATTTAATAAGGAGTAATATCATGCAGATCACATCCAACGATTTTGAGTACTCAGCTTCAATTAGCCAAGATACAAACACAATTGATGTGTGTGCTTTTAGGCATGGAGAATTGACCATTGCTTTAAATACTGGCTTTGGTGCTCACAAGGAGATCACACTTTCTCCAGATGAGGCTAGGCAGTTGCGAGAACATCTGAATGATCCACAGACAATGGCTATCTTGGGGATTTGTGACATTACTGATGTCAAGTGTCCTGATTGTGAGAGAATGGTTTCTGACTTTCAGAGACATTCTTGTACTCAGTAGTACTTTGGAGCTGCATTATGATTAGATGTAGAGTATGTGGTAAGCCTGTAGGTGTTGGGCTAGCAAAAGGTGGTGATTATATTGCTTGTGCCAGTTGTTTAAGTAAAGATTCACCACCTGAATTGAATATCCCTAACAGTGCGTATCATGAAAGAATTAACGAACAAATGAGAGAGACACGTGCTCAAAAGGGAAGCACAAAGCGTCGTAGATGGAATGGCTTTTAGTACTTTGTCAATGTAGTATTGTGCAGTTGCATGCATTTGTGGTAGTATTCGTAAATGTTATTGTAGTTTCAGATAGTTTGAAAGGAGTAGTTTCTATGAGTGAGCTTTTGACTGTTCGTGAGGTTGCCAAACAGCTTCGAGTTGATGATACGACTGTGCGCAGATGGATCAAGAATGGAGTATTAGAAGCGATGGCTCTTCCTCATGTAGGAAAGCGTCAAGCTTATCGGATTCGGCATGAGACACTGGATGCGCTTTTAGTATCTACTGCTGTGTTAGTGTGATGTAGTATCGTATTTAGATTAGTGTGCCTACAGGTTTTTACATCTGTAGGCATTTTTTGCACTAAGGAGATACCTATGTCTATAGGGACAATCTTTCTTATCATTATATACAGCGCTATTCTTGTTTGTGCCATACAATTTACTTGTTCGCTGAAAGGAAAAATACATGTTTGTAGGTATACCATGCAGTTGCTATTGTAGTATTCCTGCTTAGTGTGGTACTACTCATATTCAAGAGTTAAAAAGGAGATAGTGTGAAAATAGGCATAATAGGCATGATACTATCAATGTTTTTCATAGTATTGGCCTACTATCATCTGGTAGGACCTACTATAGGCATTTGCGCGATAGTAACACTTACTATAGGTGTGCTGGCAACAATTGTAACAGTATTTGATAAGTCGTAGTCGCTAGAAAGGAGATAGCACATGCTTGAAGGATTTCTATTCGTAGCTCTTGCAATTGTGCTCTGCATAGTAGCTATTCGCTTTCTTGCGTAGAAAGGATACGCCATATCATCGTGCTCGCTAGTGGCATAGGCCGACCAAAACTTCTGCCACTAGCCCATCACTAAAACCGGAGTCCTAGCTGTCTCCATTTTATCAGAGTTGACTAGGACTCCTTTGCACTAAGGAGATACCTATGTCTACAGGGACAATAATCCTCATCATTATTATCGTGGCCTTTGGCTATTTCGGCACCCAGTGGGGTAGCAGTCGTGGCCCTGGCTCAGTGCGAAAAGATCTGCTCCACCTCGTTGTGTTTATCATCGTCGGCGTCGTGCTGTGGTTTATGTGGGCAGGTGCTCATGTAGCGGTGGTGAAGCCATGAAGGAAGCAGCAACTTTTTTCGTTATGTGCCTCATCGGTCTTGCACTTGCTTGTGCGTATATCGAAGCTCAGGGTGGCAATCCATTTGCCTCTGCTCAACAAAGTGATACTGACTACCGTAGTATGGCAAGGCAAGATGCTGTGAATGCTGGCATCCCTCCTGACTACTTTGTAGCTCAGATTAATGAGGAGTCAGGATTTAATCCAAATGCAGAGTCACATGCAGGAGCTATTGGTATTGCGCAAATAATGCCCGATACGGCTTCGGGACTTGGCATCGATCCCTGGAATCCAGTACAATCTTTGGCAGGTGCATCCCAATTGATGTCTCGGTATTATCAAAAGTATGGAGACTATGCCAAGGCTCTTAGTGCGTATAATTATGGTTATGAACGTACAAATAGTGTGATAGATGAATATGGTGTTAATTGGAAAGGCCATATTCCAAGTGAAACACGGGCGTATATCGCTATCATTATGGGAGAATGATATGTTCAAGCATTCATTGTTCTTTTCTGGTCCAGGTAAATGTTCTAGGGCTAAACGCTGGATACGTGATAATGTTGATGGCATAAAAGATGATGATGTGTCATTTGATGGCAATGCATTTTTCTTTTATACATTATTGCCATTTACAGAGCAACGGAAGCAGATTATTAGCGACGCACTAAAACCTATATCTTTTCTATCCGAAGAGTTGTAGGCAGGAGGGCATAATGTCGAATCAGTCCAATCAATCTGAAGTTGCTTTTCTCATGGCTCAGTTTGACGCCGAGACACAGGCCGCTCAGTGGGCACTCACAGGCTTGGCTCAGGGAACTACTCAGCATCAATTCATCACGGCTCGTATGGAACGTATGGGACAGATTGGAAGTGCTCTTAAAGAGCTTGTGGGTGAGGAGGAGACTGCTCAACTAGTGGTTGGTGCAATGGAGAAAGCAGTATTGTAGAGATGTTAAAATATCAAAACACCTTGGTGATGTGAGCACCAAGGTGTTTTTTTGTGCAGTTTCCCAATGACATTTGAGGTAGTAGTTTCAAGTCTACCTTGTCATTTGGGTAAAGTCAATTTTTGTTGTTCTCGAATCCATAAATCAACTGCATCTCCGTTAGGTGTTGGATCAGGTTCATCTGGCTCATTGTCTTCATCATTGTCATGATTGTCGATATTAGGTAAGAAAATCATGACAAGAAGACAAGCAATATCAATGAGTATGCACCATATGTTGTGATACCAAGCATCAGCAACTAGAGAATACGTAAGGTAACTAATCCAAGCTGGTCTTTCTATCTTGATATACCATTTCCAGATTGTAGACAGGAATGGGTTTTTACTTGCCCAATTTCCAAACTTGATGAGTTGATCAAAGAACCATCGAATAGGCTTAACACTTACGAGGATGAGAGCAGCTTTATCTACTATCCGCCTTAGTTTCCACTTCACAGTAAAATCTCCTTTGCATATACTTTCTAAACTGCCTTGAATTATATCATACCGCTAAATACTAGTCAATACTATTGATAACCAACCTATACAACACAATACTATTGACAATTATACCAAACTAGTCTATACTGTTTGTAACAGGTTGTGTGATTAGGTTTTTTCAACTCCTTGATGTTTTCCAGAGTCACACAACCGCCATTTGAAGAAGGAGCATGGCCATGACTAAAAAGAGAAAATACAAAGTTTTACAGATTTATAGGAATTTAGATGACATGCATGAAGGGCGGAAACTTGCTAATCCCAGGTGGTTAAGCACATATGAAACATTTAGTACTGTTCGTGCAATTTATGAAGCAGTTGTGGAATTTGATGTTCCCTTTAGTCTATTGACCACCGAGTTAATAGAGGAGTCAAAATAATGAAACAGCTCGAAAACAAAATTATTGGTTATATGCGTAACGCTATAACCAATTTAGACAAAGATGACTCTATTGTGCATGATAATATGTACAATGCGCATGATCTTTTTACAAGACATTTGATGGAGTGGTCTAATGATTTTTGTATTCTGTACAATTGTATGCTTGAAATATATAGAGCATATAATCCTATGCCAATAGGTCATTTTACTACAAAGCATATTGAAGTAGGATATAGCTCTTTTCCTATTGTGACGTGGATTCCAGATAAAGAACAACCTGCAGGACCAACATCAGTTGAATTGTTGAAACGTTTTACTGATCTATTTGCAGATGTAACAGAGGGAGTAACCCATGCCCACACGAGCTAAACCCAAATCCCCCTTGCAAGGGGTGAATTGGCCTATAGAGCCGTTCCTAGTGGCAACGTTGCCACTTCCTCCAGGGATTAATGGTTCTTATAACACAAATCATGGAGCACAATTCTTTTCCTCAGTGGAATTGAAGCAATTCAAACAAGATGCATTAATGGTTTTAGCATATTCTACTGATAAAGCAGTAGTGAAGAATTGGAATGTTGTTGATGCTATTAGAATAAGTAAACAGCATATTCCATTGGATTTTAGTATTGATTTTTACTTTAAGACATTATGGAAGAGAGATATTGATGGAGGTATAAAAGCAGTGCAAGATGTGGTATTTAAGTATTTAGATTTGAATGACAATTTAGTTGTACGGTTGCCTATTGAGAAATGGGCAGATAGAGATAATCCGCGCTGTGAAATTAGCGTGAGAGTGTGTACAGAAAGGATTGGGGAATGAGCAAGCCGATTGTCTGGTCTAATGGACTTGGAGTGCAATCAACTGCTATAGCTGTTCTTGTTCGTCAAGGGCGATTGCCTAAACCAGACAGAATTGTTACTGCTGATACTGGATGGGAATTCAAGCGGACATGGGAATATACAGAGCAGTATGTTTCGCCCATGTTAGCTGAAATTGGATTGGAGATTGAGGTAGCGCCTCATTCTTTGTCAAAAGTAGATTTGTACTCTCACAAGGGAGAAGTGCTCATTCCTGCATTTACTCAGAATGCAAAGCTTCCAACTTTTTGCTCTTCAGAGTGGAAAATGTTGGTGGTTCGTCGGTATCTTCGGTCAGTTGGAGTCAGGGAATGTGTTATGTGGATGGGTATGTCCATAGATGAAATTCAGCGTCTTAAGCACTCAAGTGTTCAGTGGATAGAGAACTATTGGCCTCTTTGCTTTGATGTGAAGATGACTCGTGGGGAGTGTGCTCAATTAGTAAAAGATTATGGACTGCCTGAACCAATTAAGTCTCGATGCAAGATGTGTCCTCATCAGTCGGACAATGAATGGATTGAAGTTCAAAATGAGCCCGATGAATGGAAAGAGGCCATCAAAATTGATGAGCAAATTTATGCTAGTCATCAAGTGAGATTGCACAAAAGTGGCAAGCCATTACCTGAAGTGCAATTTACAGCAAAAAGTACAGAGGGGGGGGGGCTTGTTCGATGTGTGTGATAGTGGATTTTGTTGGACATAGATTTTTAGAAAGGATTTAATTAGTGTTAGACTATCAAGATTTTCTTGCCAGTAAACGGACAATTGCCCAGACATCAGGGATTGAAGTGAGCTTGGAAGATATCCATGATGGGCTTTTTCCATTCCAGAAAGTGTTGGTACAGTGGGCATTACGTAAGGGTAGAGCAGCAATTTTTGCCGACACTGGACTAGGCAAGACAAGAATTCAAACGGAATATGCGCACTTGATATCTATTCTTACAAATAAGCGTGTTTTGATTATTGCTCCATTGTCGGTAGCTAGTCAGACGGTTTCTGAAGCTGCAAAAATTGGGGTGCATGTTGTGTATGTGCGTGATGGGAAAGAAGTAGACAGCGCAATAAGCATTACTAATTATGAGATGATTGACCATTTTAATTTTGATGACTTTGGGTGCATCATCTTGGATGAGTCGTCGATCCTCAAGAATTTAACAGGTGCGACGTGTCAAAAGCTCATTGAGAAGTCGAAAGGCATTCCATATAAGCTTGGTTGCACTGCAACTCCAGCCCCTAACGATTTTGTGGAATTGGGCAATCATGCCGAATTCTTAGAGATCATGACAGGTCAAGAGATGAAGTCACAATTTTTTGTGCATGATGCTAAGTCGTCTGCACATGGGGGATGGAGACTCAAAGGGCACGCTACTGATGTTTTCTATCAGTGGTTAGCAAGCTGGAGTATGAGTGTGAAAAAGCCATCGGATCTCAGCTCAACATTTAGTGACGAGGGTTACAATCTTCCTCCATTGCATGTGGAACGGGCCATAGTGACTTGTGATTATGTGCCAGAAGGTCAGTTATTCTTCTCAGGACTCAAAGGTGTAAGTGATCGTGCCAAGGTTCGCAAAGGTACTTTGGAGGACCGTGTAAAAGAGGCTGTCAAGCTTATTGATAATGATGAAAACAATGAGCAATGGATTATCTGGACTGGTCTTAACGATGAGTCGTCAATCGTTTCTAGGGCTATTTCTGGTGCTGTAGAGCTAACAGGAAGCGACTCACCAGATAAGAAAATCCAAACTATTCAGGACTTCCAAGACGGAAAAATTCGTGTCCTCGTGACAAAGGCCAAAATTGCAGGTATGGGAATCAACCTCCAGAATTGCCACAATCAAATCTGGTTAGGTCTAACTGACTCATTCGAGATTTACTACCAGGGAGTTAGACGTTCCTTGCGCTTTGGTCAAGAGTATCCTGTATGGGTGTACATTGTATTATCAGATATTGAAGAAGAGATCTTTCAGAATGTTCTCAGAAAAGAAGAGGAAGCAAAAAAGATGAGTGATGAACTTATTAAAAATGTACAGCAGTTTGAAAAGGATGAAATAGAGCACAAGCAAGAGAAGAAGTTTGAATATGGAGAGGATATCATCAAAAATGATGATTATACTCTTATGCTTGGTGACTCTTGCGAGCGACTAAAAGAGATGGCAAGCAATTCAATTGATTTATTGGTGTCTTCTATTCCTTTTGAGCATCTGTACACATACACTCCTACGGAACGTGATCTTGGCAATAGTAGGACTTCAGAGGAATTTTTCACTCATCTTGATTATATTATTGATGAATTGATGAGAGTGATGAAGCCAGGTCGCAATATGTGTGTTCATGTGTCTCAAATACCTCTCACGCTTATCTCTGATGGTGTGATTGGCATTCGAGATTTCAGAGGTGATGTGATCAGAGCATTCATAAAGCATGGATTTATCTATCATAGTGATATCACTGTAGATAAGAATCCACAAGTAGCTGCTAGCCGTTCTCATGCCAAAGGATTGGCATTTCAGCAACTTGAGAAGGATACATCTGAAATGCGTTCAACGTTTGCAGACTATGTTCTTGTCTTTAAGAAACCTGGAAAGAATGTAGTGCCTGTAAAGCAGCAACTTACCAAGGACGAGTGGATAAAATGGGCAAGTGCAGTCTGGTATGGGATTAGGCAAACTGACACTCTTAATGTTAAAGAGGCTAGAGAAGCAAAAGATGAAATGCATATATGCCCTTTGCAGCTAGATTTAATTGAGAGGCTTCTCAGATTGTACTCTAATCCAGGTGAGATGGTTCTTGATCCATTTGCTGGTATTGGGAGTACTGGATATGTAGCTCTAGGACTGAACAGAAAGTTCGTTGGAATCGAACTCAAGCCATCATACTTTAAAACTTCAGTTAAAAATCTTAATCGTGTTTTGAAGCAACGTACACAGGGTACTTTGTGGGATATGGCAGAGGTGAGCTAATGCCAAATCCCATTATGCCACTTGAGAAAGTTGGAGCCCGCCGTAGCATTCCAGGCGGGCAACCTCAAAAATATTTCTTACGACCTTCCGAGCGTCAACTTATTATTGATTTGTATGATGGATCTCCTGGGCGGACAAATCAGATACGGGCAAAAATGCCACATATCCCACGTCGCATGATATCAAAATGGGCAATGCAACTAGGATTAGTTTCTCCAATTAAGGATAGCTGGACACTGGAAGAAGCAGAATTCTTGCGAAAAAATATTCGCAAGATGAGCTTGGCAGCATTGTCAAAACAGTTGAAAAAAGACAGAAATACTATTAGGCGTAAGGCAACTTTATTGGGATTGTACAAGGAAAAGAAACTTGATGGGTATAGTATGAATGATTTGATGCTAGGCTTTGGAATGAAAACTGAAGAGAGAATTATGAGATGGATAGATAAAGGATGGTTGAAGGGAAAAAAGATCACAACAGAATTTAATAATGTTGCATGGATTTTTACAGATAGAGCTATTCGAGATTTCATTTTTGCTCATCCTGAAGAACTTAATCAGCGAAAATTTGATTGGTTGTGGATTGTTGATATCTTGTCAATTTATGGCATAGGTCGCTTAGATGAAGATAAATTTGCAAGAAAGGAAGAATAAGATGCCTACAGTATCACAGCGATGGGATATTTTAAGTTTAATTCAACATTATGCCAGTATTGATATTGTTGGTAAGGCTACTGTACATGGAGTGCTCGAATACCACTCTAATTGTCCATTTTGCCCTGGAAGTAAGGATAGTTTCATAATGCGTCCAGAACTAGGTGATTATTCACATGCTATCAGGTCAAGTGGTTGCGGACGCCATGGAGATGCATATGATTTTTTAAAGGAGTACTGCAATATGAGTCATCAGGAGGCATTAGAAGTGCTAGGACTTGAAATTAATGGTGATTTTGTTCCCCCCAGCCCCTCTATATCTCAACAGGATAGCAAAGAAGATCCACCTAATAAACAGTGGCAGGAGACAGGCAAGCTGCTTGTGGAGCGTGCTGCAAGGTGCTTATGGTCTCCTACTGGCAAGGATGCTCTTGACTATCTGCATAGTCGAGGCCTCGGTGATGAAATCATCAAGAAAAAGAAGCTTGGCTATGTCCCTCTCCAGAAAGATGGCAAATATTATGAGTCAGAATTGGAAGACTGGGGACTAGATCCTGAGCAGGTAGCCAAGGATAAAGTGCGTGTTCCAAATGGTATCCTTATCCCCTGGTTTGAAGGTAGTACGCTTTGGAGATTAGCTCTCAAACGTCCTGATCAGCCAAAGGGAAAAGACTATGGTCAGGTAATTGGGAGCGGTGAAGGGCTTTTCAACGTTGGAGAAATCCAGTGTGACTTTCCAGTCATGATGGTTGAGTCTGAAATATGCGCAATGTCAGTGGAGCAAGAGGCAGGAGACCTGGTGTCCTGTGTAGCCACAGGATCGACAACACGCGGTCGTCTCTCCAGATGGCTAGCAGAGTTACAATTAGCCTCTTGTGTGCTCCAATCCTTCGATGAGGACGACTCGGGTGACATAGGATCAGAGTACTGGATGCAAACTCTGAAAGAGAAATGCCAGCGTTGGAGCCCGTATGTTGCCAAAGATCCAAACGATATCCTGCTGAAGAAGTTCTTATCTGATCGATGGGAATGTAGTTTGAGGGAATGGGTAGAAGCTGGTATAGCTACTCAGAGAGAATACACACTCCCTTTTGCCCTACCCCTGCAAGCCGGTGAACCTGTCAACCCCCTTGCAGGGGGAGAAGTGTCTTTGCTTCAAGCTCGCAATCGCTTGAAACCTTGGACAAAAAGGGATTTACAGATGCTTGATGGGGCATTTGCTCATACAAAATGGTATGGGCCCGAAGCAGACATGAAAGCTTTGACAATACAAGGGCATATTGAATCTCATCTTGCTCCTGGTATTTGCCTTAACAAGAATTGTCCCTGCGAAGAGGTATGGGGGGAATGGGTGACGAAACAAGCACTCAGCAAGAAAAAATAATTGTCCATGTGGGACATAAAGAAAAGAGCCTGGATATGTTCCAGGCTCTCATAAACTACGATTGATTATATAGCGCGATCTGAACCCCAGATCGCTTTTTGTATAACTCTTTCTTTTCCAAGAATTGCAATGCCAAATTGAACTTTATCGCCTACATGCTTTTTGTAGAACTTAATGTTCATTGGCTTGCGTTTACCTCTGGTGAAAGAATTCTCAGGATAATTTTCTTTCTCGATTTCTTTGAGCAATTTGCGTTTATCGCTACTGGCAAGCATTAAATCCTCATAAAATTGTATTGCTTGACGCAAAAGATCAGGATCATTTTGTAAGTCTAGATGTGCTATCTGCTCATAGTCTTGGAAGTTTATTCCATCTATTGAATAGCTTCCAGTTTTGAGGATAGTAGGAATAACTTCACCGGTAATCCAACGACGGAAAACTTTTGCTTCTTCCTTTCGACTGTTGAAAATGAGATGATAGAGACCTGACTCAGTAACACAGAGCATGTTCTGGTTTCCGCCAAGGGTATATACATTACATATACCCTTTTCGTCCTCGTCAAGGTTTCCAATTGCTTGGCTAACGTTTTCAATATCCAACACTTTACAGGCATCAGCAGCTATCCACTGAGTCTTATCGTCTATTAAGACGACGCGAATATCTTGTCCTTTGAAGTTGAAAAGTTGCAATCCTGTGTTAGACTGTTCTTGGTTATGGTTTGCCATTTGTTTTCCTTTCAATGGAGTCAGTTACTGCTGACTCCATTTTGCTTTCTTGTACCTGTTTTACAATTCTTTGGTGCTTGTATCTAGCATCTCGGCTAGAGCTAGATGTGTAAGTCGAGAAAGAATCTTTTTTCCTTTCTTCAAAAAGATCTTTTAGCATACGGATAACTTCCCATGTGAAGGGTCTCTCATCTTCCTCTGCATATGCCCAAATGATTTTTGCCATTTCGGACGGGAAACTGATGGATACACGGTAGGATTTCTGTTTTTTGTTCACATTGAACCTCCTTTAAATTAGTTGAACCTACCTGAACAGTATATGTCAGTATTGGATAGTTGTCAAATTGCTCAATACTGTTTGCTCATTTTGTCCCTTTCTCCGACTTTACAGCGAGTGCAATAATACTGTATACTGTCTGTAATAGTAGTAGTTGTTCTGCTAGATTGCGTGCAGTTTTGCAAATGAAAGGAAAATATGATGCCATTCGATCAAGAAGAGATTAGGCCTTCGTATACTGACAAAGGTAGAGAATATTACAATCGAACAAATAGTGCAAAATATGTGCAAATGACGGATACGGGATTTCGTAGAAAAATACAAAAAATTGAAGCGGAAAATGGTATTACCATTCCGATGATAACAAGAGGGGGACAGCAGAAGCTTGTTGATAAGCGGATTTTAGATCAATTTAGGAAAGGCATTTATGTTGGGGAGGAAGATAAATGGATGGAAGAACTGAAAAAGATCATTGACCAGATCTATGCTGAAAGGTAGCAGTAAGGGCTCCCAAATTGGGAGCCCTTTTTGATTAGAGGAACTTTGAGCGTTTGAGAAGATCGGACAAGAGTCCTTTCCCTTGAGGTGAGATATGAAGTTTTTCATCTAATACTTGCTCACCATCCTGGTAGGATGCATGACTGATACAGGCCGGATCATCACCTGCTGAGGAAAGAATAGATAAGTCAGTACGAATTCCATTTTCGTTGTACGTGTACGATTGTTCTGTGTCATTCTCAACATATGTCACATTTTCGCTGTTCCCCATGGTCCTAACCTTTCTGACTTGGGAATATGATGTTATACAAGGCTATAGATACTTTCACTATGTCGAAAGCATATTATATTAATAATGTGCAGTTATGTCAATATGGTAGGGCTAAAATAGGGGAACTCCCTAGTATCAAATCCCTAGCGATTCTTGCTTAGTTGCTTCCCTGGCAGCTTTGCGAGCTTCCTTGGCTTTCTTTTCTTTCTCTTTCCTCTTCATGTATGCATCGATTAAATCTGAAGCTTCTCCCTTGGTCATCTCATCGGTGTAGGGTATTTTTTTCCAATTCATCATGTTCTTCTGGGCTTCAGTGATCAGATCGGCTCTTCTAGGACTTGGATGAACTTTATCTAGCCAGTGAACTGATTTGGGCTCTGCCAGGATCTTGCGAGCTTCTTTTTCAGCTTCAACCTGAGCCCAATCGATAGGAAGTGGGTTTTCAGAGAGGTATGTTGCATTGTCGCTTGCAGTGTTGTAAGGCGCTCGTTTGAAAAGCACATAGTATTGCTCAGGATTATTTCTGGAAGGTGTGAGAGCTATTTTGTGTTTCTCTGCTCCAACCTCCAGTAAGAATGCTCCATTTGGCAACTCTTTCCATTCAAGCTTCTCGAATAAGTCAATATGAACATCCTGCAAGCGTTTCTCTTTAAGCTTGCGAACTTGGATTTGCCTATCCTCATTTTCACACTTCTCACGTTCTAAAGCTTCTAGTAATGTCTCGTTATCATTAAGGTGTTTGACAAGTACCTTTTTAAGGTTTTGAGGTGATAATCGATGATTAAGACAATTATCAGTTATGTCTAGTAGAACACATTCTTTCTTTCCAGGAGCTAATCGAAGTCCTCTTCCAAACATTTGTTTGAAAAGTCCTGCGCTTTGCGTTGGGCGTGCTCCAATAATAACTTCTACGAGGCACTCATCCCATCCTTCAGTCAACACCATCACGGTACAGAGCACTTTAATTATTCCTAGATGGAAGTCATGGTAGATACGCTTGCGTTCTTCGATGGGAGTCGTACCTTTGATGACAGCAGCAGGTACACCTTGCTTGTTAAAAGCAGAGCAAAGGTCCTCTGCATGGATGACAGTAACACAAAAGCATGCCGCTCTTTTTCCGTTTGTATGTTCTTGATATTTCTGAACAATGAGGTTATTCCTTGCAGGTGTATTAACTGCATTGTTTAATTCTCCTTCATTGTAGTCTCCCATTGAAGTTGTTACATTATCAAGGCTAATGTGTGTTTGGATGGCAATAGCCTTGAAATTGCAAAGATAACCTTCTACAACCATATCAATGATATTTTTGCTGAATAGTGGTTGTTTGCCTTTTAAGATATCTTTTTTGTCAAGTCTTTCAGGAGTGGCAGTTACACCTAGCACAAAAGCATCTGGCAAGATTTCAAGTACTTTTTGATATGACTTGCTTGCAATGTGATGTGCTTCATCAACTATGATGAGAATGAATCCCATTCTTTGTAGCTTTTCTAGGTGTTCCGGTCGACTGATAGTTTGGATGGATGCTACTGTTATTTCACATCCATACTCATGAACACCTGAGCCAACTTTTCCTATAATGGCAGTAGGTTGGATCATTCGGTACTTGTCAGCGGCTTGCCCAAGTAATTCGTCTCTATGTGCTATTATAAGCACATTTCCTTTGTGCTCTTTTTGTATGTCGTGTGCTGCTTTTCCAAAGCAGATCGTCTTCCCGCCACCTGTGGGAATAACTATTATTTCGTATCCATTCTTATCTTTCTTGTATGCATCAAGAACACGTTTAACACATTCCTCTTGATAAGGACGTAATTCTATAGACATATAACCTCCCTGTTATGCTGTTTCTTTGTTTTTCTTGTAAGCTTCCCATTCTTGTTTATTAATGAGATATTTGACTTTGCTTACTTTTAAAGCAATTAAGTTACCTCGTTTAATCTCATCTCGAATGAACTGAGCATTCATGCCAAACTCACTAGCTGCCTCTTGGCAAGAGAGATAGTTTGATCGATCAATAGTATTCATCACTTTGCTCCTTTCTATGAACTAATCAAGATTATACCATACTAATCATAATCATTCAATACTCTTGACAATTATTCGATACTAGTCTATACTGATGGTAGTTAAGGTTACATGGCACAAAAAGTTGTAGACCGAGTCTTGTTTTGAGCCTAATCGTGCCATGTAACCAACGATTAAATTAGAAGTCCTAGCCATGTCTAGGCAAGAAAGAAAGAAAATGCAAAGTTTACGACACATGCCAGCAGAAGAGGCTTTTGACAGAGCAACCGAAAGAGCAGAAAAGGCTGCTGAAGCAGCGAAAGCAGCTAAGGCTGGTGGAAAAAAGCCTTTATTCTTATGGTTGAAACCAGGGCATAAAGCTTTAATCCGTCCTCTATGCCCTCGATTGTCAGGCGGCGTCAAGTTGATGAAGCACAATCAGTGGAATAAGGACAGAGATTTGAACATCTCATCAATTTGTGCCTGTGAATTAGAGCCAGCAAAGCCTTGTCTCTATTGCGAGATGGCAAAGGAGAACAAGAAGTTGACTGCTGGTGAGTGGTTCTTTTTGCCTGTCTATGTATATCAGGTGACAGATTCGAAAAATAATATTGTCACGTATGAAGAGAAGCAAGAAGATGGTTCTAAGGTAGAGAAAGAAGTAAAAGGAGTTGTCCGACTTCTAGAATTGACTCCGTTTGGTAGAGTTGGACCTCTCTTCCATTACTTCAGGAAGTTTCCAAATGATCCTGATAATTGTTTGCTTAATGAGTGCGATTTTACGATTGAGCAGATTGGTGAAGGAAGTGAAAAGAACTTCCAGCCTATTCACAAGAACGCAAAGCCTATGCATGACAGGATCAAGGCTATATCAGCCCAGGTGACGGAACAGTCAATGTATGAGCGGATCATCGCATTTTGTCCGCCCAAGGTTTCAGAGGATAATAGCAATCCTTTTGAGGATGCCCCCCGCAAGGGGAAAGCTTCAGATGATAATCCTTTTGAGGAGAACATGTCAGATAGTGATTTTGAGTTGACTAAGAATAATGGCAAAGGAGTAGACTTTGGAAAGCATCTTAAATCTGCTCCTGTAGCAGAAGAGCCTCTTGACGACACCATCACTGATTGGTAATTTAGATAATTCGGGCATAAGTACACACTTATGCCCTTTCCTTTTGCAAGGAGACAAAACAAGATGGAACTGAATAAAGATGCAAAAATCAAGCTAGAACTTAATTTTATAAGCGCTACTGTTTTACTGGAAATTGTTAATGCCAGTTTAGATAAACTGCTAGAACAATCATCTATGGAAAGCTTACTTAAATATATGATAATCAGGGAAATTGCAAAGGAAATACTTGATCAAATTGTCTCGCAAGAAGAACAGGAGAAAATTATAAAAGAACATGAAGAGACACTTCTTCAAGCCTTGAAAAAGGAAAGAGAGAGCAAATAATGAGCAAGAAAACACAAAAGTGGATAGAAGAAACAAATCTTCAGAAGGGCAAAAAGGTAGAAGTCATCAATGAACATTCTCATTTCTATAAATGGATTGGAGTCTGTGAAAAACCTGGAAGTGGAAGAACAGGAGGAGCCGGATGGTATGTTCGATTTGAGAATGGTCAACTTGCTTATATTGATTATGGATATAGATTTCTTGAGGAATGGAGAAAATCATGAACCTCAGAACTGTAGCTGCTTTATGGAAGCAAGATGTACTTGAAATGTTCAACAGGTGGAATGAAGACAAACCACTTAGAACAGGTTTTCCTCACGCTAGCAACATTCTTGCTCCTGATCACTCCTTCTGTATGCGTCAACTTGTTCTAGCAGCTCACTATCCAAATGAGTGTGAAAGACCTCCCACAAAGCCGTGGGACACACTTACAAATGCTCGTTTCAAAAGTGGATGGAAACTGCACGAGAAGTATCAGGAGTTGTTTCTGAAATATGGGAAAGTCGTGTATTTCAATGATAATTTGACGACTCCTGAGCTGGACTATTCTCATTTTGATGATACGCGGTTGCTATGGTTCTCTCCAGATGCCATTCTAGAGGTTGAAGGAGAACGCATGGTCATTGAAATCAAAGGGTATAAAGCCGAGACGTTTGATAAGATGGATGAGTCTGGTGATCCTCCAATTGATGCTCACAAACAAGTAAATCTTTACCTCCATTTATTGGAATTGAAACATGGCCTGATCTTGGTTGAGAACAAGAATACCCAGGAGCCGAAAGTCTGGTGTGTTGAGTATGATAAAGAGCTTGTACAACCATACTTGGATAGGATCTATCAGTTTAAAGGCGCTTTGCTTAGAGCTGAGAATGATAGAGGACTGCCTAAGCGAATATGCAGTTCTTCCAGAGATAGAAATGCAGAAAAGTGCTTGTGTTGTCAAGTGTGTTTTAAGATGAAAGGATAAACAAATGGAGATTGAACAGAGTAAAACAACTTCAGGCAATCAAATGATTGAATTTGTTGATCAATCAGCAAGTGATTTAAGCATGTGGGTAGAAGAGCGTTCAAAGCAAGGAAAAAGTACAAAACTTCTGTTCTTTGATACTGATAATGACTATTTCAAGTTCACACAGAAGGATATCAAAGCTCTACTGCCCTATCTCCAAAGCTTTACCGAGACGGGACTACTAGAGCCACTCTCCCCCTTGCAAGGGGGAGAGTGAGCAAATTGCTATGGCTGCTGTAACTAAAGATCCTGTCAAACGCATTGAAGCTATTAATAGCTTGTTTGATAAAGTAAAAAAGGAAGCAGACTACTACAGGCGTCAATGTGATCAATATATTGATCACATTGCAAATCTTGAAGAATTGATAAAAGATTGGAGTAGTCTTTTTGAAGTTGTTTCGAATTCTACATTGGAAGATCTTCAAGAAAAAACATCCAAGCTTTTAGGAGAGGAGACACCATGAGCCCACATGACCTATTTAGATTTGTGCAAGCAGGAGGAGACATCACCACTTTCCTGCTAGACTTGCACGAGCGCAATACTGGCAAACTGCCAGCTATTGCTGATACTCCAACAGTTTCAATGGCTACAACCTCAAGGTCACTACCAGCAATCCCTAAGCGATTCTATATCGATGAGGATGGCAGACGATGCTTTAAAGTTACTGATCTTGTGTCCTCTGCTAATCAATTGGTAGAGGAAACTGTAGACCGTTTCTATCAAGCGCTTGGGGACTACCCCCACGAAATTATTTTGTGTCCAAGTAGAGCTATATTGAATCCGCATATCCAGTACAGCCCTAACGAATGGACGTTAATCCCATTTTCTAAGTCTTTTGTATTTCCGATAGATTATGATGTTTTGCTTAGGAGGTAAGGATGCTAGTACTTAAAAGAAGAGTAGGAGAGGTTATTTTCATTGGAGAAGATATTAGGATAGTTGTTCTTGGTATTGAAGGAGCAAAAGTAAAAATTGGTATTGATGCTCCTAATGATGTTGCTATAATTCGTGAAGAATTAGTAAAAGAGGAGGTTTCAAATGTTCAGACAACAGATTGAAAAAGGCGCTGCACTCCTGGATGAAAAAATACCGGAGTGGGAGTCAAGACAGAAACTTGGATTACTCAATATGAAAAGCGGATCGTGTTGCATTCTTGGCTGGAGTGAAGATGTCCAAGACTACTGGATAACACTTAAGAGACTTTTCCTTCTAGCTCAAGATGAAAGAGAATTGTGCGAGATCGCTTACGAGCATGGATTTAATATCAAACCGCATGATGATAGATATGGTTTAACAGAGGAAGGTGAGAGGTATTATGCCTCTCTTACAGAAGAGTGGAAGAAATTTATTGAAGAAAGGAGAAAACAAAAGAGATAATAGGCATCTAGGGCAGTTTTGATACTGCCCTTTCTTTTTTTGCCCCAAGCTCACTCTCTTCTACGGTCTTCTCAGAGCCAAAGAGCCCAAATAGGGCTCTTTTTTATGGAGAGATTGCAGAATACCACTCTCCCCTTGCAAGGTGGTTTCTCTGCCATCTGGTGAAGACAGGGATAGGCGGAAAGTATAGGGCAGTTTGCAATCTACACACTTACAGTCTTAACCATCCAGAAATCACTAGCCAAGTTACTGTCTTGTAGATAGGCATAAGACATACTAAAGTATCCCGTGCCATCAATACCCCATCCAGTTCCCCAACTATTTCTGAATAGAAACCTTTGCTGACTATCGTCATATCCTACACACAAAACCGCATGGCCGCCGAGCACTGCTTCATCTGGTCCTGGCATCGGGACTATACCATCTTGTGCTACCTGAGCAGATTCAAAGCTGGTGTAAACACTGAATCCAATCACGAATGGATAGCCAAGGGCTAATACTGTTTTCATCTGCATAATGTTCTGCATAACGCGCTGGTAGACAATCGCCCTATCCTTTAGTGCGTCATTGTAGCAGGATTGGGGTGGTTTTGTGGTGAATTGGTTGAGATCGTAGGGCCATTCTAGCTCAGGACAATCCCCAATCTTGGCAGCCGATTTGATGGTATCTCGAATTGTTGCACCTGCATCCACCGACTTTGTGTTCTTCGATCTGCTGTTGTAGTAGAGGAAAAGATGAGAGGTTGTGAAGTCAGCTAGCCCTTGGATTTTTCTAGCTACACGAATAGCTGCTCCACCTGCAAAGGATGTACAGCTTCCAAGTTGTCCTTGGTCCTCTACCGGAGGACACAAATCTCGTAAGTCAACAGATGTTGGCAGTGTAAGTCTTTCGGCGATGGCAAATTTCTTATCTCTATGGTCTGGCAAATCAGGAATGTAACCATAATGATGTGTCATATTACTTCTCCATTCCAGTGAGTTGCCACCGGGTTTCTAGTGCCCAATGAAACGCCTGCTGAAGCTGAGTCGTCACCAAACTATTCTCACGCCCTCCGGGTCCTCTGTTCAGATCGTTAGAGAGCTTTCTAGATGCTTCAATGGCTACATTGATCTGCTGTATCAATGCTTCATTATCTCTTACTAATCCTTCATTGCTTGTATTTTTCATTGTCTAACCTTTCTACCGTACAATAACGGTAATTATCTGTTTGAACAGCAGTATGCAAAAATTGGTGATTGTGCATACTGACAACAAAAGAAATACTCCAATACCAAGCCATATGCCAGCAGGCTTGCTAATGTTTATGTTGATCGGCGCGTACACTAGTGGAGGTGGTTTTTCCTCTGGTAGTCTGATCCTTCTCATCACAGGCATATTGGGTATGGTAGTTATCTTGTCGATGGGATTGGTTTTGTCTTCCAAGCTGTACCTCCTCCTATGGGTGATTGCATACCGGATCAGGATGAAGGATTCCATCCTGATCATCTGCATGAGTTGCTGGTAGGGATTTTTAATGTCCAAAGACAATAAAGAGAAGAATGACAAGAAGAATAAGCTCCATTATGATCCCGTTGTTCCGACTACAGGTGTACTTGTAGTCGGCAATTGGTTTACAGCAGCTTCTATAAACGAGCTGAGAATATCGCTTGAGGGCAAAGGCAAGTTGAAAGCCTTGAAAAAGCCTGAAAGCGTATCCATAGCAAGCTGTTTTTTCTCAGCACTTGTTTTACCTGCTCCAAATTGCTCAGCTTTCAAAACTGCAACATCTGCCCATTGCGTAATATACGCTCGTTGTTGCGCAGGAATATGAACAACAACAATATGGCAAATGTAACCAATGATAAGAACAACTAACGGTACGGCGTACTGCGCTAAAGATGCAATAAGTACATTCATGAATTTAATCCTTTCTGTTGAACAAGATGAAGTAACATGTTTGTTTGCTTGAGTAATTCAGCATCTTGCTCATAGAGATGCTGAATAAGTTGTCGCGTTTCCTCCTCTCCTTTCAGATTTATTTGGTAGTCGTGTTCGGATGCCAAGCGATCCTTTGACGCTTGCCTGTTCTGACTCATCAAAATAACAGGAGTAGCAAATGCAGCTTGAAATGATAAAGCGAGATTTAATAGTATATAAGGATATCCATCAAAATGCACAATTAACGCAATAGTATTTATAATTATCCAAATGATTAAAATGATGCTTTGAGTGATAATAAATCTCCAACTTCCCATGATTGATGCAACTTTATCTGATACTTTTGCCCCAACACTTAACTGATCGTCATGAACTTTATTGATGTTTTTAATTTTATATATATGGGGTTTATGCTCGAATAATTTCATTCTTTATCCTCCATGCGTATAATTGTACTTTTCCCATTATCTGTGATATCTATAATATCATCCGATATGGTGATAACCAGGCCTCTATTTTTTAATGCAACTTTTATTGTTTGTATTGTTTGTTTTAACCGACTATTATCATTTCCAATATCGATCAGCTTGCGACGGATTGACTCTATTTCTTGCTGCATTGCTGCAATTGCATCATTTTGTGATTGGTTGGTTGCGTCCCCCACTTTGCTTCTCACCAGTGAGCGAGAGGCAGCATAGGCAACCCCAAGTGCAACAATCATACTTACTAAGCCTACATAAGCATTCAGACCAGAAATAATAACATTCATGCATTTGTCTTCGGAAGCAAGAAGACAGCAGCCTCTATTGCTATACTTATTGCTTTAGGAGGTGGAGCAGGCAATTTATACATTTCAAACAAATCTAATGTATTTACTCTTGCAAGTTGTTTTTTTGCTTCTCCTCCAAGTTCCTTGTTTTGCTGTTCTACTTGCCATACTGCCATATGGGCAAATTGCTCTAATCGCACAGCAATATGTTCAGGCATTTTTTGCTTTTGAATATTGGCTAAATGAATAGCTTCAAAAACACCAAATGTTGTACCAAATACAAAGATAAGCGTATTAATTGTTTGTGCCCAACTCATATCAACCTCCTACCAAAATGACCCATGCCACAATTGCTAATATTGCAACAAAAACCCACAATATCCATAACCAACTTTCCTGACTTCTTGGTAGTGCATACCCGAATAAGCCTGATGCTGTTTTAATGTTGTTTGTAGCAGCATCAGGCTGTAAGCAATTCACGAGAAAATGCATCATAATCTCTCCTACTGAACTTGGGCAAGCTTCATGATGGTATCAACATCATTCTTAATGCTTTGTCCAACCGTTTGAATTTGCTGCATATTGGCAACAATGGGTAACGATTGAAGTTTGGCTATCTCCCCTTGCAAGGTGGCTATCTGGGGATCTTGTCCTAGCCCACTACTGATTTGAAGCGTATACACACGATCTGCACCTGGTGGATAGCTGATCACATGATCAGGATCAAAGATAAGTACCCCGCGTTCAAATCGTTGAGTGACAACTCCAGGATGGCCATTTACGGGTATCTCGTTAGAGAGCGGAAGCCCCAAATGAGTCAGTCCACACAAATCGTTTCCTCCAAATCCCTGGTAGAAAGCAAGGATCTCACCATGTAAGGTGAAGCCTGTTTGGATGCACGTCCAAGTTTTCGTGTCTCCTTTGAAGAAGTTTGCAACGGCTCCATTAGTAAGGTCAATAGTCACGGGTTGTTCCTCCGGTGGTTGAATAGACTTTGGAAATTGGGCAAGTATTTGATCAAGTAGTCCTGGATTTTGAATAGCAGTTCCATAGTGCCAAATTGAGATTGCACTGCTTCCTCTATCATGAGCAACTTTGGCATTGACAACAACGTTGTTTGGTCCTACATCTTGCGTCATTTCTAGCGTTGGCTGGAGGCATGCTCCATTGAATTGTCCCCAACAACTAACTAGAAAGTCGTCATATTGTTGAGGCATGTAGGCATCAACACAGGGACTGAGAGCGCCTAGAACCGATTGCCAGTTCTGAAGATTTGGATCAGCCCAAGTACTCACTAGGAACACTCCTGGTGTAGGATGGATTTTGCTTGCGAGATAGCTTGCCCATGAAACTTGCCCATTCCACTCTGTTTCCATATCAGCACACACAATACCGTCTTCTGCCATGAAGCTTTGGAGAATACCAATCTCAGCATCCAAGCTATTGTAGGTGTTCCCGTAGGAATATGTGTAGGGGATGCAACCAACACCCACTGACTTGATGATGTCCCTCACTGGTCGGTAGCCAATCATACCTCCATACCATAAGTTTGTCCCGTCCGCCACTTTGACTAAGAGTGAATCCACTCCATGAGCTTTTGCGAATTGGGCAGCCTGTTGGAATTGTTGGATTGACCATCCTGCTGTGCTTGTACCGAGGAACAAAAGGTGCTCTCCTGTGACCTTGGCAACGTCTTGACATGACATTAAACAGCATCCTCACTTCCTTCAAGATCAGGTGTCACATATGGATTTTTCTTTGATCCATATGCGCTAGACACTTCCGTTGCTATTTTATTTAATTTTTGTTCTACACGATTATCTACATATTTATCAAGTGCCTCTATTAAAGCATCTATATAGCCTCCTTGAATGCAATTATAAATTTCAATAACTAACTCTCTATTGTCAGTAGTCATACATTTACCTCGCAACTATTAAAGTAGCAATTGCCAGTATTGTTATGTGACACACTTGATCACCCCAGATTGCTACATGTAACGCTACATCTCCACTGGTTGTCTGTTTGAAAAATCCTCTCCACCAGACAAGAGGAAATCTTAAATCAATTAGCAGATGGGTGATAGCAATAGGAATTGCCATCCACCAGGGAAAAATAAAAAATAGCCCTAGCAGATGGATACCAGAGTGTACCCATGCTGCTGGATGAGGGATGAGAAATAAAGGCCCATCTCCCTCTTTCTTTTGCTTAGGTGGATAGGGCACATAATTTGCCTTGTTTCGTGCCATCCAATCGGATTGAAAAATCCAATCTGCAAATAAATGCCAAACAAATGCCTTTTCAAAAATATCCAAAGTTCTCTCTCTTTTGTCATCAGTATACCCTAATTGGCAACAATTTGGATATTGCCTTGTACTATCCACCTACAAATTTTGAAACTGCTTCTCTCCTAGCTCCACAAGGTACTAACTTCTATAAATTAATATTAGTTGCAATTAGAATACTTCCCATGCCAATAAATGAACCTTTTACCTCTTTTTAAATTGATAAGGACAACATGATAAGGGTACTTCTTCCTTTTCTGTCTGATTTGAGACTAGTGATACATACATCTTTAATCTAGTCATCTGTACAACCATGTATATACATAATTCACACTCCAGCAGGCAAAGTATTTATCACGAGCACTTTGGGATTTCCAGTCCCATCATCCACATGTACCGGCTTGCCATTTAACACAATTTTAATCCACATGTTCTAACTATCAGGAGTAGCCACATCAGCAGTTTGGTAAGTATATGATGCTTTTCCCAGTACATCATGCTATCATTGCAAATCTCCCGTTACCTAACGGATGTACAGATGGGCCAATCGCCTTACCTGCATTGTAATGTGCAAGGAATCGGGCAGATGTCAGTGCCGCATTCACAAAGACTGTCGGACCAATTAGCCCAGACCAATTGGCTCCCTCGACGCCTCTGCCGATATATGCCGCGCCATACACCAGATTTAGTGCAGGCGTACCCTGATTTTGAAAGACACCGTTGACATAGAACTTTGCCGTTGTGCCGTCATACGAGCATCCAAGCAGATAGATGGTACTTGCAACAGGTGCCGCTAACGCTTGGATTTCGCCCACGCCACGAGTGAGGAACACCAATCGCTGCGCATCCCCATCAAGACCAAGACCAATACCCTGACGCGTGGCGTCGGTGCCTATCCCGAGCGCCATCGGGTAGCTTCCTGCCCCAGGCAAAGACGATGGCATTTTTACCCACTGGAGGATACTGAAAGATGCGCCTCCCGATGGAAGTCCGGTTGTGTTGAGCGTGATGGCAGAATTGGTGCCGTTGTAGGACTCCGATGTTCCCCAGGAACCGACCAAGAGATCAGATTGACCGCGAATCACAGTACCGCCAATTGTCGTTATGTGCGTGCTCATCAAATCATCGCCATAAGCAAATGGCGCAGGATCATCCAACTTGTAGAGATGAGATGGGCTATCAACCATCGCCTCTCTAATATAGCGCGAGGGCGTGGTAGCAATGGCCTGGCAAACAAGCGGCCAAAGTACAGCGGCATTTGGATCTGCTGCTTGTGGCGCATAAGCACCTCCTGGACCTCCCCAGACATAATAGTAGCTAAACCAGAGGATAAGTTGAGGCGTCATGTGTCCAAGTGCTTGATGCAACATGGCCTGCATATCAGCAAGTGTTGGATCAATGCCAGAGAAATTGAAGCCTTGTAGAACAATAGCCGATTTGATGCTTTTTGAAGTGGTAAATGCTTGAATATCCGCACTCATCAGGCCAATCGTAAATCCGGTCACACTTCCCGCCGCTAGTCCAATTGGGTATGTATCATCCCCTCCGACAGAACATGCGTCATACATGTTAGTACTGCTATTCCAGAATGTGCCTTGTCCTGATGATGTGTCCGACGTGCAAATAATCAAAATAGGCTTTATGTTATCCGCTGCAACAATTGCATCATGCATCGATTTAATGACAGTATGCGACGTGTTGTACGGCTCGTCTGCAAGGTAGTAGCCCCACGTACCGGGCAAATTTTTGACCTGATTGACTACGTATGTCGCAAACGCATTGTAAGCCGTTGCGCCGGGACTTCCTGCTTCAACGTACATCGTCGGAAACAACGTAGCAAGATTCGTAGCTGTCCAGACGGTATGGAGTGCTACTGCTACTTTCATCCCTTTTGAGGCAGCATAATTGATATAGGCAATCATATTGCTTGTATGCCCATAGCAGATGCCATAATTTATCAGGACTTTAAATCCACCCGCAGCCATCTGATCAATGCGAGGTCCCCAAACTGATTGACCTTGATCGGGATTGATATCCTCATACGTGCCGTGCCCATCTGCTGGTTGTACTATGCTCATGCAAACGCCTCCACAGTGATACCGCTCTGTCCCCCAAACGACTGCTGTGCAGGACTGGAAAAATGCAGCACGATTCCCGCTCGATCAAAGGCGAATGCCTGTCCTGGTGCAATGACATAGACCTGATTGCCGCTTACGGTTGTGCTTTGATCGAATGCAAGGTAAACATTGCTCGGTGTGTTATTTTGCCCGCTTACATGATTAAATGAGGTAGTACCACTTGCGCCAAATTTGTACTGTGTATCGGCACCATTACTAGCAGTTTGAACAGGATTGCTCCCGTACGGTGTGAGGGCAGGGCCAGCAGCAACTGACACTATCTGATCAGAGGGAAGCACTACAGGAATAGAAGCTACTTTTAATGCCTGTCCAAGCGTGAAAAGTACATCTCCAATCTGCTTCAGATTGAAATTGACAGGGGTAGTTTTATTGTTATTGCCATCAGTAGTGGTATTTGTTGATCCTTGTGCCAATACAGGATCAAAAGTACCAGGAACAATAGATGTTGGTAAAGGCATCGTATCAGTGCCTAGTGGAGTGTTTCCAACTCCCATAATACTCTCCTTCCCCCTTGCATGGGTTACACTCCTACGGGAAGTGCATTTACTACAAGTACCTTAGGATTACCAGTTCCGTCATCTACATGTACAGGTTTTCCTCCTAACATGATTTTAATCCATATTTGACTACTGCCAACAGTATCAACATCAACAGATTGATATACATAAGAAGCTTTTCCATTATCTCTAGAGTCAATTGTCCAGGGTCCTGTACATGTTTTAATGGTATTTGTTGCAGTATTAAACAACTTCATTGTAATAGTAGTACCTAATATACTCATAAACCCATTTTTATGTGCAACATAGATAGAAAATGGGTTTGAAGTATCGCCCACAAAAATAGGACTATAATCATCTACAGGTATCACAGTCGTCATACATCACCTCTCGTATAATATTATATCACCACTACGTGTATAAAAAGTAACATTTATATCAATTGGAATGAGTGGAGAAGGCAATGGGATAATTCCTCCAACAACCCTTGGGACATATCTCTTACCAGTCATATTTGACAAAAACACAGGTCCCCCAATTACTCTTGGTACATATCTTCTCATATCGCCTCTTTCTCCCCTTGCAAGGGATTATGGTGTATTCCCCATTGGAGGAATTGCATCTACAATTGACTTTACAGTAGGATGAGTCCCTTCTAACGCTTGTGTTTCAGTTGCAATGTATTCTGCAAATGTTCGCAAGAACTTTGATATCACCACAACCTTATCAGTCTGGGCTCCTGCTGTTTGAACCTGAGAAATCAAGTTAAAGCCATCAGTTGAAAACTGATTTCCTTGAATCTTGGCAATATCATCCTGAGCTTGCTTTCGTTTACGAAGCTGCACAAGTGCTTGATCAAAATTGCTTGATGAGAGCGGTCCTAGAGCAACTAAAGCTGCCTCAGCATCTGCTATATCTTGTTGATCTGATTGGAGTGTCATAGTATCAACTCCCATTTAAAGCTTGCACTAATGTCTTTTGCCAAGAACCAAGTGATGGTCCCTCTACACACGTTATTTGCCAGTAGTAGAGCATCGATGCTTGATTGCCTACAAGGGTTATTTCTGGATGAAGATCCATATTTGTGATGAGCATAGCCGCGTCGTTTAATTTATGCTCAGGAATGAACACGGCAATATATTGACCTACTGAGAGTCCCGTGCGATTGGTTTTAAAGATAAGTGTGCGACCAATCACCCCATTCTTTTGAAGCAACCCATCTCCATAGGCATTTGCAGAGGGTACATCAAGCTGCATGGCTGTTATGTCTTCAACATTCTCAACAATGCCTGAGCCGCCTGTGAGAGCCGCGTACTGTGTCTGTGAAGTCGTACCTGGAAATTGACCGGTGTTGTTACGCACAACCTCCGTTGTGAATTGGCCTGTGTAGCTAATGGTGAAACTATCAATATTAGACTGGAGAATTGTCCCTGATGAATCTTGAGCAAGCGACGTGCTACCAAGGGCATAATAGAAATCTTTCCCTATATCGATACCTTTTTGACCGATGGTTTTTACTTCTCCATTGAGAAAAATTGTCGGGGTTTGTCCAACTACAGGAAACTTGAGTGTCCAGGAAGTTGATTTTCCATCACCTGGATGTTTCTCACTCATTGCCATTGTTGCTAATACACCTGTTAAGATCTCCCTATTTCTATAGAGATCTCCTGAATTCTCAACTGAAAGCGACGCGCTCCCATCGTCTGGATAGAGCACATCCTTTGATGTAAGTATCCAAGGAGCAGGAATGGCAATTCTAGGACCAGCCAACATATTAAGATTAGGATCGATTTGCCATGTCCAATTGGCTTTCTTGGCTATATCATCCATATTTGCTGAGAGGTAGGTTCTTTTATAGTTGACCGTTGGAATAATTGGACCAAGTGCAATATTGGGATGAAGTGCTACAAGCGTTAAATCTGTTAATTGAGGCGTGACTGTTGGATCTGTTGAAGTTAATGTGACTTTGCTATAAAGGTTGACGCCTGCGAGAGATTGCCCAAGAGGCTGCATTCTGAAGTTATAAAAATGGGCATTGCCAGAAACATTGATCATGCCAGACTTGCCAGGACCAGCTAGAGCACTATCAGTTGCAGTCAAAACAATAGATCCATCAAACCAGATAGTGATGGCAGTGCCTACCATTGTCACCCGAGCGCGGTATGCTACACCTCGTACAAACGTGATAGCAATTGTAGCGCCGATCTGAGTCTTGACATTTGCCACAACCTTATATAATTTCAAAGCATTGGTTGATCCTGCACTGGAGGATGCATCAAAGATATCAAGCTCGTAGAAATTGCTAGCGTCTGTCTGTCTCCAGACAATCCCTCCGCAATCGACTTGATCAGTGTCAAAAATCCAATCACCATCTTTGGTAGAAGTTGTTGGTTGAAATGTAAGTGCTCCAAGGGAGAGAAATGTAGAGGGAGAACTTTGATTGTTAAAAGATGTTGTTCTCCAACCAGCAGTTCGCACGCTATTTGATATTCGTATTTCATCTTCCAAACCAAGATAATATCCAAATCCATCAGTACGTCTTCCAATATTAAAAAGAGAAGATGTACCTATTGATAGAGAAAGACTTCCATTATTGGGAACTGTCACTCCATTAACATCAAGTGTTACCGCATGAGTGGATGCCGTATATGTACCTTGCAACATAAGCCAATTACCAGTAGGCCATGTTTGATTGCTTATAATATGCTGTCCTGTTGAGTCATTCACAGCAAAAGCAATTGTCCCTCCTCCAGCAGCATCCAACACAAATTGATAGACATTGGTACCATCAATATTATTGATTAATATCCTTGGATCAGAACCATTAGCATCAAGCGCAAAAGAATCTGTGTTTACCCATACCTCAACCGTCTTATCACCTATAATATCTGTTACAGCCCCATGCGCTACACTAAGATATTGTGTTAATCCATCAAACGTAAGACTTCCATCAATTTGACCAGCCCCTTGCAAGGGGGAGTTGTGCTGTGTAGCTGTTACAGCATTAGAAGTTGAGTCACTTTGGTTTGCTCCAGTAGCCTCATCCATATGCCAGACAGCTTTATAATTGCTATCCCATACAGCAGTTACATGCTCTTGAGTTGTTGATATACCAGGATTACAGAAATATATCCAAATTATGGTATCTACGGTATGGGATAGTGTTGGTATTAACACATACATTTCTATTTCACCAGTAGATGCATTATAATTTTCTATTTCATGATTTAATTGTGTTGTTTCATCTGCACTTACAAAGATAATATCAAATCCATTCACATTCTGAACAAAACCACTGGGAATAACGAGATTGGGATCAATGAAAGAAACCAATAGAGGATAATTTGAAAGATCTGCACCTCCAACGACTTTAGTATGATCGATAATTATCTGTTTCTTCACTTGATAACCAGTATTAAACCAGACACCAGTATACAACTGCATATCGTTGCTACCACCTGAAGCAGTAACTCTTGAATTGGCAGTATCCCATGTCCAAGTGGATGCTGATCCTCCAGTCCTGGCAAGATGTGCATAAGCAGGAGAGTCATTGGTTGCAAACGTATCAAGAATTGGTAAAGGTTGTGTTACAAGGCCAGAGATAACAACACCAAGTAAACCAAAGATACCTGAGTAGGTGATGTTATCTAGTGAAGTGGCAAGTGCAAATGATGTGTTTGGTGGAGTAACCACATTCCAGGAGGCCGTTGCACTCCCACAAATAAGAGCAGGTGCCAAGGATAGTACAGGGGCTATTCTTGTCCCTGTACTATTGAACTGTCCTAGAACACGACACACTAAATATTGAATTTGAGGCATAATAGCAGCCGATTGTGTTGAGAGTGTCACTCTAAGCTGTAGATTAACACCACTAAGGGATTGACCAGCAGTTAAATTTGGAATAGGACCACCGTTTGTACACGTTTGCCATGTACTTCCTCCATTAACAGTACTCTCAACAAGAATAGTGGTGGATTGAGGATTAATTGAGACATCTTTCCACGTGACAACAGAATTGCCATATGTCCCCACGCTCGTCAAGCTTGTGCTTGCAGATACCCACGTCCCTGATAATCCTGTTACAGTTACACCAAGATTATTAAATTGCCCCTGATAGCCTGCGCTTGAACTTACATTTGATGTTCGTAGTCCTATATTTCCCGCTGCCGTATATGTTGAGTCATTTTGATTAATATAAAGAACGTCATCAATATATATTTTATGATTAGATCCAACAACTAATACTTTTAATCTATGCCATCCACCAGTGGCAATTGGAACACTGGCAATGACAATTTGTGTTCGTGTCCCATCTGATGAAGCTGATGTATTTGATCCTTTTTGAAGTGAAACGCTACCTGGATTGCCTTGTATAGCTTGCACTGCATAAGCATAATCAGAATCCCAATTCGACCAGCCAGTAGTGCGGTATACAATGCCGTTTATCCCAAAGCTAACATCTAAATAGAGATCAACTTCAAGCAAAAAGTCTTGCCACGAACCAAGAAAATCAAGCCGAGAACGACCTTCAATACTAATCCCCATCCCAATCCAGAAAGATTTATAGTTCACGTGTTGATTAAGATTTGTACCTGGACCTGTACCTTTATTGCCAAAAATGGTCATTCCACTGAGATCAGCACCACTCCAATTGCGTACTGCTCCAAGCAATGACAGGACACCATTATTTACCTGTGTATTGGTGAGGGTTCCTGCATTCCACTCTCCAGTTGTTGAAGCTGATAATTTCACATCTGATTTTGTTGCTGTATACGATGGATTAATAACTGCTTCCATAAAGCTGAGAACTGGTGGAGTCTCAGGAGACGCGCCTGATGTTTGCTGAAATGTTTGCCTGAACTGAATGGAAAAACCAGCAACAGACAAGCCAGCAAGCAATGAAGGCAATGCAGCATTATTGGTGCACGTAATGTATGAGTTACCACCATCAATGCTATATTCCATTAATGTGTTTGTTCCTGCTGGATTTGTTGCTATCCAATTCAGAAAAGAATTTCGGATGATCTTTGCAGCATCTATACTGTATGAGGGACTTACACGCTGAGAAAGTGAATAACAATCATAGGTATTCACAATAGAAATTGAAACATTAGAATAACCTGAATTTTGCAATTGTCGTGGAGGATTAACGTTAAATGTCCCATTAAAGAATGTATTAACAACTGATGTTCCATCAGTTTCATAGATGTTTTTAATATACGTTGTATACGTACCGCCCTTATCTCCTTCAAACACTACATCCACATGCGAAATAGTTTTCCCACTTAAATTATCAAGCAAGAACTTCCGATGTCTCCACTTTCCATCTGCATATCCTTGCTGGTCATACTTCGGATGAGGTGGTATATTCTGATCGTCCCCGTAAGGATATGGATTCCCGCCTACGGAGTCTCTAAGCGTCGTACCATCAGTACAAATAATATCAACACCAGACTTTATTTCAGGCGATTTCGGATCAATCCAGATATCATATTCAAGGTATCTGCCTGAAATAATGCCTATACTTCCTGATGAAAGTATTTCAATATAAGCATAAGCATTTCCATCTTGCGTAAGACTCTCAGTACCAACAAATTTGATAGTAGGAGTGGGAATAGGAATAAGAGTATTTCCTGAAACTTGACAATTAACAAGTGTTCCTTGCCCAAAGATAGAGCCTGTATTTTCAAAAATTGTCACCTGACTACCAGCAGAAGCAAGTTCAAGATCACCTCCAAGATTGATTGTTGCAACTAATCCATTTAGTGTACCCTGGCTAAATTCTACTTGTGTATTATCTTCTCTTATAGCATAATTTGCTGTTACCCCTTCTGATGATATTGTATCATTTACCATTCCTGCAACGATCACACCTGCATTTTGATTTATATATATTTTATTGGTTGTTCTCTCATCTGCTGCTTGATGCATATCATCACAAACAATATCGTGATGCATCATAGTTCCAGTTCCTATCCTATACCGTAAAGCAGTACTGACTGTTCCTGTAAATTTAATAGTTGATGCTGAGTCTGTGAGTGTGACTTGTTGACCTTTTTGAAAACTAAAGACATTGGTAGGATCAAGAACAGTAAATGTAAGTTTTGAACGTTGTTCTACTTGCGGATTAAAATCAAATGATCCTTCTTTAATATCATACGTTACACCAACTATTTGAATTGTAAAAGTGAGGACACTCATTTTTTCAAACCATGTCCTCTCAACTCTTTCTGAACACGCTTCATTGTGCTATTGGTGATGTCTTTTCCATCAAGAGTGATGGTGATGTACGTATCACCATGATTCCCCCCTTGCAGGGGGGTGCCTGTGGTTGCTGTACCTTTCAATCCTAGTGAAATGGGCTTCGTGAGGTTATTCATAGCACCTGTAAGCAGTGGTGTACCTGCAAGCATTCCCTGGGCAATCTGGTTACTAATCTCAGTACCTTGTTGTTGAAGACCCACAAGAGGTCCAACTTTAGCAGGAGAGTGGGGGAGATGTGCAGATATCCAAGAAGTCACGTTTGTGACAGCATCAGTGACAAAATGAATAGCATTTGTTATTCCCGTTCCAATAGCTTTACAAATATTGGCACCTGCACTTAATGCATCACTTACAATAGTATTCCATACATTTTTAATTGTACTTACTATATTGTTAAATATGTTACCAATACTATTTAAAAGATTTGTAAACCACGATATTGCACCATTTACAATATCTGGAATAACTGATCCCCCTATCAAAAAATGGAATAGCCATGTAAAGAAATCTCCTATCGCATGACAAACCGTTCCTATCAACCACCCTATCCAGTTCATAATATCCCCCCAGTGCATAATAGCCAGGATGATAAGTGCAATAATTCCGATTGCTAACAAAACAGGCCACATAGCAAAAAGAGTTGCAGCACCAGCAGCAAGAGCAGCAACCGCCCAAGCGCCAAACGCAATAACAAGAGGAACCCCAATAACAAAGGCAGCAGCTAAAAGGACAGCTTTTAGAGCATCGGCAGCTAATTTATTCTTTTCAAACCATTGAACAACACTTGTAACAATATTAATCACAAGAGTAAGAGCATCGGTAACAAGCCCAATAGCAACAGTAAGAATAGTTAAAGCGATATGCCAAAATGTTGTATTAGAAATGAGTGGCAAGAGAACTTGTCCTAGATGCTGGAGTGCAGTCCCTAATGCTTCAAATTTTGGCTTAAGATAATCAATAATTGGCTTCAGCTTATCCATGATGTCGTGGGCAGCTTTTCCTGATGTAACCCAACTGCCAAAGGCAACAATAAGAGGTGTTATTGCAGTGAGTAGATTGCCAAGTGCAGGAAGTAACAATGTTCCTAGCTGAATAGCTACAGATGCTACAGCAGCTTTTGCTTGATCCATTTTAATATTGAAGTTTGATTGCGCCGTCTCCCATCCAAGTACAGCATTCTTATTTTTCTGCATAGCATCAAGAATAAGAGCCGAATTCTTTGTAAAATCTTTCATATGATCGCCCGTCAACGCTGAAAATGTCGAAAGTGACCGCAAACCTCCTACCATATCTGCAACAGCTCTGTTAAATGGCACACTTCCCTCCGGTCCCACTTTCTTTGCTGCATCAGCTATCATCTGCAATGCGCCTGGAAGACTCACTTTCATTTCATCGGCAACGGCAACACTATTCAACCCTAATAACTTCATCTCATCTTTGGCCTTGCCTGTAGGATTTTCAAGTGCCATCATCATAAAACGCAATCCAGTTGCAGCACGAGCAGCAGGTATCATAGCATTCGTTTGTGTCGTCATAGCTGCTGCCATATCATTAAAGGAAATTCCTAGAGATTGAGCAATTGGATCAACAGGCCCCATAGAAACTGCCAGGTCCTCCAGCGTAATTTTACCTTGCTGTACAGCAGTAATAAGTCCATTCATATATTGCGTAGCATTAAATGTTTTTGTCCCATAGTTAGTCATTACTCCACTGAGTGTATTTGCCACCTCCACTACATTTGCTTGTTCAATTTGAGCACCTTCGGATGCAACTTTTAACGTATCAAGAGCTTGTCCCCCACGTTGACCAGATGAAATAATGAGATACATAGCAGAATTAAGACCCTCAGCTCCATTGGTAAGTACTCCCGTAGCAACAGATGTTGCGAGAATACCCTTGCCCATTGTTGCCATGTTGTCAGTGACATCACCCGCGCCTGTTTTTAATCTCGTTACTCCTTGCTCAAAATCACCAGCCATCTTGACAGATACAGCAGCAACACCAGCAGCAGCAACGCCAAGAGCAGCAAGTGCTGTTACAGCATTGCCTAATCCTGATGTTTCTGCTACATATTCAACTACCATGGTCGCTAGTACTGGCAATTAATCATTCTCCCGCTTGATCTGCTTCAATTGCTGCAATCAACTCATCTGTGATATCCTCGTCATCACTACTACTGTTTGATTGTCCTTTATTTGCTTTCTCCGCTTCCTCATCTTCTATAGAAAAAATGGCAGCCCAATCGGTGATCTCTTGGCTGCCAATACGCGTTAGCATCTCTTCTACCGTCATACCTCCTATTTCACGTGTTATTCGATAATGAAGGCGTCGCTCTCCACTGTTCTTGCTTCTAAAGAAGGTTTTTTTTCCTCAACATCTTCTGGTCTCAGTCCTGATAGCTCTGCTGCTGGCTTATTTAAAAGCTCAAGAATGTTACCTGGTCCTGCATTCAAAGGTCCCATATCTGCAATGTTATTGAATATAGGCTTACCTGCACGAGGATGCTTAGGTTTTCCATTAGCTCCTGGGAATTCATGAAAATGGGGGTGATCTAATTCAGGTAGATTAGCAGGATCAGGATAACGAACTGACAAAACAACCAACATTGGATACAACTTCTCAAGATTGACCGTTGCTTTCTTCCCATCAATCTCTGTACACTGCTGAAGCAGTTTTGATCGTTGTGAGCCCGTCAATTCACGAACTGTTACCCAACGGTTCCATCGCTCGACCCAGAATGGCCGTTGCTCTAGTGGCGTCTCAAATGCTATTTGTCGATAATCATCAAATTGTTCTTCTGTCATCTCTATAAGCTTTCTAACAACTAAAGTAACAATAACAGTAAAAATAAATGCTAATAGCACATTCAACATAATTAGCTCGTTGTAAGCACTAACTGACCATCAATAATAAAATCAAGATCCTCCATTTCAATCTCTTTTAATGGAATTTTCATACCATCCTTCGTAAGTTTTCCATATGCCTCTAATCTTGGGAGTCCCGTTGTTGCATCTTGTACCATGGAGAGGATAAGCGTATCATCAGTGCTGATTGTGAAGAGATTGGCATAGGTGTTATCTGCCAAGAACTTGTTTATTTTGATGCTTCCTCCTGCAAGTCCAGGGAGATATGTTTTCCAGTGAACAGGAGAGCTTGTAACTGTCATACTAGTAGTCTCATGACATGTTCGTGAGACATCTGGAGCCCATTCTAAAATGTCCCCCACTGCTGTATAGGGAAGATACGCACCTGTTACTCTACATCCAGCCTGCGTACCAAGGAATGCATTTGTAAATCGAACAACTCCACCAACATACTGAATAACGTTGTTACCTACTTGAGTTGTCCAAGTTGCTCCACCTTGTGCTCGCGTGATGGAAACTGAAGGAGACGAACCACCTGTCAAGCTATTAGTTGTTAGTGTGATAAGAGCTTGCGATGCAAAGCCAAGCGTAGACACAAATTCCACTGTGTAGGGAGTAGCAGGACCAGGACCTCCTGTTACCAGACATTTTCCTGCTGTAATACTTGAGAGAGCTTGAAGTCTTGTTTGAACCGTTGACGCTGGATCATTCCAATTGATCGTAGCAGTGGTTTGACCACCAAAGGTAAGCGTATAAGTTCCACCAGTAGGACTGCCTGTTACTTGGATAGTTTGAACCTCGTCATACTCAGCTTGAACAGTCCAAGACGCCGTGCGATCCCAATACCGCTTGGTTGGAATGGCAGAACTATTGAAGTTCTGATGATCACCAGGATCAGTCAATGCCTGTGTTGTAAGTGCAACATTAGGAGTTGATGTAAGCAAAAGTTGCGCTCGATTCCCATGAACAGCAGTCATGTCAAACTCCTACGTGTAGGTTACTGCACCTGTTACCACCATATCCCATGACACTGTTTCAGGATCTTTCAATGGTGCTTTTGCTGCAAATTTCTCAACAAATGCATTAAAACCAAAGTTATGCGTTGCACTCAAGTTGAGCACCATTGCAATTGCAGCATCGGTTGTCAGTGAATTAAAAAGAACAACTTGACCATTGGTATCTGTCATGTCAAGCCGTCCTTGAAACTTGACTTTTGCGCCAACGAGACCAACCATAAACGCTTTCCATGGGAGAGAGCCCAAGGCAAACTTGGTGATGTCATGAGAGGTTCGATCTATGTCCAATTGCCACTCATCAATTTCTGCTACCGTGGCAGCAACAACTAATACATTTCCACCTTTTCCGTGTAACGCGGCCATTTAAATTGCCTCCGTTAAAACTCGATAACGATCAGTCATATGCCATTTATTGATATTTGACGTGTTATCTGGTAGTATTTGACCATTATCATACAAACAAGCAATAGATCGAAATACACCTCCTAAAAGCGTTAAAGTCGGAGGTCCTGATTGACCGTCATCAAGTACATTAAATATCGCATCGTGCATTTTTAATATCTCAGTTTTTCCTTGGTATTCACTCCATCCATGTATTGTTGCAACAACATCTTGACCTTTCTTTCCAAATACATTAGCAGGAGTTGACACTGACTCACCAAGTACAATATAAGGTGGATTAAGACCTACTGGTACATTATTTTCATCAAATACTGCTGCTTTGCCATCTGAGTATGGAAACACTGCAATGCAACCCGCGTCATTCCTAAGTGCAAGATATATTGCATCCCATACCAATCCTTCAGATGTTATTGTTGGCATTTATACACCTGAATGTGCTAATATCATTGATACCCATTTATTTTTATTTGCTTCAGATGCATTAAATAAGTATGGACGAGCCTTCATTTTCCACGTCCCGTTATGGACAAAAATGCTATACGGCACATTCATATTGCCTATTTGACGCTTGCCAGGACTGGCATAGACTTTGATGTCATCTTGGAGTGCTCCGGTTGCAACGGGACAATTATTCTTGGCATCGGACTGAATAAGATCTGCAATCTCATCTAAATCATCCTCAGAGGCCCTTATAATTTCAGCATTTGCTGCAACTGCCAAAGCCGCCAAGTCCGGTCCTGTAATCTTAGCAATCATATTCATATCAATTCCCCTTGCAAGGTGGTTAGAGTACTACCCATAAAAATCCGGTTCATAATGAGTAGCAACCTCTTCAGCACTTCTTGGATGGTTCCAGGAATGCTTCTCAGGACTGGTATTATGTGGTACGTCTACCACTTCAATTGGGTAGCTATCAATAATTATATCAAGACTTGCCTCTCCATTTTCATTGACACTCTTGATAACTGCTTCATATATTGCGCCATCCTGATCAACATAGAATGCCTTATCACCCTCGTTTGTTTCTTGGTTGTTCACCATCATGCCATTGTCCTCTTCTGTATGATAACGCTCGTAAATATCTGGATCGTCTTTTCCCCATAGGGAGCAAGTACACGATAAATCACATTATTAATTGTTACCTCATCATTTACCATGATATCCGTTCCAAATGGCGTGTGCAGCGTTCTTGCATCTATGCCAACATTTTGACCAGCCAACATTGACTGCACTGGCATTGACAATCCAACCATTGCGCATGGAATATTGTCTGCAATATCGATATAGTTATCAGGACTTCCACCCTTACTATCAAATGTTTGGCTATCACGCTTGATGGTGCATTTCTTGTCAAATACAACTGCATAGGCATCTGTCCTCATTTGAGCAAGTTCAAGAGTCATTAAAGTATTCATGTATATTTATCCCTGTTTCGATCCCGAGCTGTAGTAGTCAATATTTCGAGGCTCAAGATTCAAGGCTTGATTAGCCTCGCTTGCAACAAAATCACCACGTTTCATTGTGATGGTACGAGGCCTCTGCTTTCTTCTGTAAGTTTTTGCAAGATTTAACAACGCCATTACAGCTTGCCCCCGTTGGATGGTCTGACCATCCACCGTCATGCTCACACGCAATGCCCATTGTGCAGCTTGGCGCTCTAGAATATCTGCTGCACTACGATAGACATCATATATCTTTCCAGTGATAAAAACTGGAGGAAACTCATTTACAGCAAACTGAAAATGTCCTGCTATCGGCTCTACAAATGATGGTGTGATAGCTACTGTCAAGTATTGCTTCAAAACATAGTCCGTTTCCCATCCTCCATATTCACTGAAGTAGTCCAAGTACTGAATTGTACTTCCTGAAAACGTTGGCTTCTCAGTTAAATGACCGTTGTATACATCTATACGCCCCTCGTCTAATACATCCTGGATTTGATTATCAGACCACACTTGCCCACTGCCAGCAGGCAAGTTGTCGTTGGTCAAATCCCGTATTCTTGAAATGAGAGCAGCCATAGATGCACGTGCCATACTTACTCACTTTACGTTCACTAGGGACGACCAACTACCAATGCACCACTATATGTAGTGGTAGGAGTAGTTGGTGATCCAGAAAGAGTTGCTGACAAACGGATTTGAGTTCCATTAACAACACTAGTAGGTGAAATACTAAATGGAATAAAGATTTCACCACTTTGAGCAGAAGCAGTGAGCGTGATGGGAGGAGCAACAAAATCGACATTCCATGTAGTAGGGACTCCATCATAGCATACGTCTATGCTGAAGGTCCATACTCCACTTCCTGATGCCTGTTGTGTTGCTGAATAAATCACACGTGCTACAAGTCCCCTACGTGGTGTACCACCAGGAAGAATAATCGCTGCACCATTAAATGTAGCCGTTTTAGTCACACTTGCTTGTAAAATTAGGTTGGAATCTTGTGGCATAATCGTTTCCTTTCTGGGCTACCCTTTGCCCTTAATTGAGAGGGTAGTCGTTAAACTACACCCAGAAGAAACCACTAAATCAACTTGGATCTGATCTCCAAATGAAACATTTGTAGGAAGCCCCGCTCCCACATTTATTGAAAAAGTATCTGCTGGTGAAAAGTTATGAGTCCCTATTCCAAGAGTAGTCTCATCCAATTCTAATATTCCCTTGAGGAAATAGAGATTGCCATCAGCACCAATTCTACTAAGATTAAAACTAACACTATCATTAACAGCTACAAAAACTACTTGAGTAACAGACATATCTATCGCTAACTCATACAAATCTCCAACATCAAGAGAACTAGATGAATAAGATGATACAACCGACAGGGATGTATTCAAAACTGTACGTGTATCTGATTTCATATGCCTACCCTAAGTTCAAACCATACAATCTTGCTAAACTACGTGTACTATTATTCATCATACCTACAGCCCATGAAATGCTGGTTCTATAGATTACATCGTTATTCAATAATCCAAGATCACGAGCATTTATTTCGCTAAACTGCCATGCATGCATGTGGTCTGCGCTTGTGTTTACAGCATAAATACTGGTGTAGGTAGTACCTCCAGTATTTCCGTTCACATCCTCATTCTTAGGAATTATTCTGGTAACCTGATCTGCTTTATAGCCAGGATCACGAATAGTGGCATTTTTGTACATTTCAATACTGCGATCAAACATATCTTTCGATACATCAAAACCACCACTAGTACCCAATGCTCTAATCGCAAAATTAACACGACGCCTTGCTACTTCATTCATGTAAAGAACAACACCTGTACCCGTTGGAGAGTCTACTGACCACAAAAGCTGGTCAAGGAATTCAATGAGGATGTTGCCATTGGAGATAGTAGCAGCAGTGGTAAGAGCTGCTTGCGAAATGTCTAAGCCTGAAGTACCGGCCTTGATACTGTTCTCAGGACGTACACCAAAGATCCCGCCATTGTTTATCCTAAACTTAATACCTACTGGAGCGTTGGCATTTCCTGCAATATGATCGTTGTTAAAAAACTTATCGTTCATATCATAGGTATATGCCTTCATGTACGCTTCTGTTTGTGTTGCACGCGGATCTTGAATACTGTTGACATCTTCAACGTAGAGCTTATCTACATCGATATAGTTTCTGATGACATACACTTGCTCTGCATACGGGGTCGGCGTACCACGTGTGGTCACGCCTTCAGAGTTGAGTGCAGACCAATTGACGCTTGGAAGATTGCCTTCGAACCTGACACCATTGGCTATCATGGTTGCCTGTGTCAAAATAGGCATATCTTGAAGGACGTTACCCGATTCTATGAGGGAGTACGTAATTGCACGTACCATCGGAGAGTTGGAATTAAGAGCGTAGTCCGCTAGACTATACGCATTGGAATCAATTGCCATAGAAAAAGGCTCCCATTTACTTTCAAGTAAAAATGCTTCTGGGAGCATCGCGCTACCTGAAGTTAATGAGTGCCTATCGCAGGCTTTCATTCATACCCGTCGCAGGTATTTATGAAGAAACTATGTGGATCTTGGTCGAGGCCCGTACGCCTCGTTAAACGTTATTTTTCTACCTGACTGAAGTGTGTTCGGTGCTGAGATACTTGAGCGACCTGGATTCATGGCAGGCGTGCTAGGCGGTCTCTGATTATTAGCAGTTTGAGCAGGTGTTGTTTGCTCGGGTGGCAATTCTTCCTTGGGTTTCAGCAAAAATGGATTGGACTTAGCTAAATCCTCCAACGCTTTCAGTAGATTCGTCGGGAGTCCATTTTCGTCATACTCAAGCTCAATCACCTTTGCAACAATCTCAGGATTGATAAAATCCATCGATTTTGCTGCTAACTTTACCTCTGCCATCACAAGTTGCTGTCTCAACTGCTGAACTTGTGCCTCAACTGCTGCTTTCTCTGCTGTCGCTCGTTCAACATCTTTCTTTGATTTTTCAATCTCTGAAAGCGTTGCCTCACTAGCTACTCTCTCTTTTTCTTTGTATGCTGCTAATTCTTTCTCAGCAGCCGTGAGAGATTTGCCATGTCGAGCAGCTTCTTCAGTCTTGTTGGTCGCATGCCGCTCTAAATCTACAATACGAGCTTGCAATTCTTCAACTGATGGCTTCGTAGGTGGTGTCGCACTACCTGAGCCTGTACCCGTCGCGGGTGGTGTTCCATTCGGAGGCATCGCGCTTCCTGGTGGAGTTGTGGGGTCATCTGGCATTACTATAACCTGTCTTTCTATCTCTTGTCAAGTCAACGTAACATTGATACATCAAATTTATCTACAGGAACAAACACATATCGATTTAGAAACTCTGTTGCTACTGCAATTTTGAAAGCTTTCGCCTCTTCAGGCATTTGCTCCCAAATAATCAAAAACTCAACACCATCCACATTCGATGCCACTTGATGACCAATCTCAAATAAAAGCTTGGCAAGATCTTCAGGTGTCATTTTGGCTCCTCCCCTTGCATGGGGGATAGCAACTCCCTAGCCTTGTGATATGCAGTATCAATTACCTTTTGATGTTCCTTTTCTCTTTCTGACATATGATTAGAAGCGCCCAACGTAGGCAAGTACTTTTGATTTGCCATACAATTCAATAAATGCTCAAAGAAATCTCTTTCTACCGTGATTGTCTTGCCAGATGAAACCTTACCCTTTAAAGCCTTTTCAAGCTTTTCTACTCTTGTTTCAAGGCTTTCTGTATACTTTACATTCATTTCTTTGCCCTCAAATCCTGATCAAGTTTTTGCTTTGCTAGCTTTGCTTTCTCCTCTGCACACTGTTCGCAAGGCTTTTGAATAGCCTCTCGAAGTTCAGGTACAAGACGTGCATTGTAGTCTGCAATAGATTGCTGAGGTCGTGCAAAGATTGTCTGCATATGATGACAATCAGGCCGCTCAACTTTGAAGTCTACCAATTCATCTGACATGAGATTTCACCTCGCGCCATAAATCACCAAGAGCATTCGCCACTTGTGCATAATGATGGTGATGCTCTGTAGCTTGCTCTCCTTTGGCAGGGATAGATTGCTGCACTGCATGGTTCATCAAAGCTTCAAGCTTCTCTACAAAAGTTGGCTCCGGTTGTGGCTCAACTTTCACAGGCCTTATTGCAGGTACTTGTACAGTATCATCATTTTTTGCCATGTTCTATTTGCCTTTCTTTGCTTTTGCTACACGATTTAGCCTAGGATTTTTCCGCTTGGCTGCTGGAGAAGCTTTACGTGTACTAGAAGCCAAGATAGCAGAAGCAGCGCCTTTCGAGATGCCTTGCTTTCTCGCAATTCCAGATGCAACCTTGGAAAACCCGGGATGAGCTTTAGACATTATTTCACCTTCTTCTTGTGTGGATGGTGAGCACCAGGACGAGGATGATGCGCACCAGGATGAGAATGATGAGCCTTTGGCACTGCTCCATGATGATGAGCGCCATGACCCCTGCCAACTCCTTTTGACTTCGTTGGCTTGGGAGCAGGAGCAACCATTGGATTCATAGCAGGAGCCAAAGGAGCAACTACAGCTTTACCTTTGCTAGCTCGTCCTTTCGGATAATTATGATGTCCTCGAACTCCTCCTCTAGGCATAATGTCACCCTCTATTCTTACTAGATTCAACTGTCCTGATGATATCCATCTCTTGACGATGATTATCTTTCACAGCTCGAATAATTTGAGCAGCTTCATTTGGATGCTCTTTCAACCAAATTGCAATCACCTGAATCATCAGTTGATCAGGAACAATAGTTGTCTTGATTGTCAGAGGATCAGTCTGCATACTGAAATGCACACAACCTTGTGCTGTTTGCACAGTTGCATTCAGTGAAGGTTGAAAACCTTGCTGATCTCCAGGTTGCTGTGCGAGATTAGGAATTGTTGCCATGCTATTGTTGCCCTCCATTCTGTTGTTGATTTCCCCCTTGCAAGGGGGTTGATTGCGTTCCAGGTGGTTGTCCTGGGAGTCCTGCAACTCCCGGTTCTGTAGGTGGCAACTGCTGAGCTAAAGGATTATTTGCCATTGCCTGAGCATCCTCCTCTGCTGACTTCTTCATTTCCTCTTCAGGATCATAGCCAAGCTTGCGCATGATAGAGTCATTCGATATACCAAGGCTTTTAAGCAACACGTATGCTTGTACTGTTGGTAAATCATCGACGGGAAGTGGTGACTCCCAACTAAGCGTTACTTCTATTCCATCACTCATGATTGGACTCCAATTCAGTCATGTCTGGAATACGCTCTACATGCTCATCAGAGGGCAATCTATCAAGATCAACTATGTCAGTATTCTCAAGAACATGAACGGCAAAATCATATGCCCTACGCGTTATATGTCGTATAACAAGTTGCTCAGTGTCAACACGCCCACGAATCGATGCATCTTGATAAATACCTACACACTCCATATATAGCGCATTTGCAAAATTCTGAAATTGTGTATCTCTATTGCTCATGCTGCACTATCAACTCTCTCAATACATACGGTATAATATTGCGATAGAAGATAAACGTAGCTCTTGGAAGATAAGTATAAAACTTCCAAGTAGACCATCCTTGACAGAAATCTCTACTTCTTGTAAAAAACCATATCGGGCTCAATTGTCCCCATGCCCATTGAAGCATGGTTAAATTACAATGCTCACAATGCATTTTTCTCATACTGCATCGCCTTCGCTTACTGATGCTTGCATATTATTAAGAACCAACAGCGCTTTGGATACATCTATGATCATTTCACCGTATGTACATCTCTTCTTGTCTGTCTTCTTGAGTGCTGGTCCATACAAAAGTTCGATTGCAATACCAGTGATACCGCGAGGCAAGAGATCAATCCTTCCGGTTGCAACACCTGGAATAGAAACTTCTTCATCAATATCAGATCGTAAATTTGCTGCAAAGGCAATATCATCTGCTGTAGTTGAGGCAACCTGAACTGCTTCAATCATTTGCTCAGGAAGTGGCGTCTGTAAAATCTTTCCAGGTTCAGCACGAATCGTTCCTTCACCCATACCACGCCCAACAAGCAATCGCCTGATCTTCCGTTCAATATTAATACTTGATTGCACAAGATTTAATGAGTCGTTAAGTTCGATAACAGATGGCATCACATCAGGATATCCCCAGAAACTATTTGGACGTGGAAGATTTTGACAACTGAAAATAGGCGAAAAAGGATAGGGCCAAATATATGGCTCTCCTGCTGGTATCCAATCTCCACTTTTCGGAGCCATGCCCGATGATATTTGTTGTGTCCAATGCTGAATGCTCCAAGTGACATCGCTATCCAAGCCGTCTGCATCCATATCCTCATAGCCAAAAGGATCCTCTTCTGTTGGATCTATGCGAGAAATCTCTTCACGATAATACGTTCTATTTGGTTTGCCATTGGCATCCTTCCCATCGATGCCATATTCTATGCAGTAGAGCAAAACAGTCAAGCAATCTTGAGGCGCTGTTTTGACATTGATAATACAAGGGTCTATCTCAACAAGCCGAAACTTGCCTTTCTTACGACCTGGAACAATACGCAAGAATGCAGAGCCCGCCATTGCTCCATTCAGTCCTAATCTAAGCAAGAATGGAATTCTAGTTTCCTTACGTCCCCACGTGTCATCAATAAATTGTTGAGCATTAGCAGGAGAACCTTCGTCACATGTGATTTGAAGCTCTTTTGCAAATAAAAAATCATTGCTGGCATTAACAAATTCAACTACACGATTAGATATAATATTCATATCGGGTTCATCCGGCATTTTATCAAATGGTTTCTTAAAGTCACCTTCGTAAGCCTTCCAAGCGTTTTCAACTCTCTTCTGTCTCTTCCTATCCTCATCAGTAATTTCATAAATTGGCTGGACTCCTACAGGAGCTAAAGTATTCAAAGTAATCTTCCTCCTTCCGGCCATTCCCATGGAAATTTATCATGTTTACTCATATTGCATGTAGGACAAGCTAACACGATATAATCAATACTATTGGCAGGAATATCAGTACCTTTTACACGACTCAGAGGAAAAGTGTGATCAATATGATATTGTGATTGACCTTTAATTTTATTGAATTTTTTCTGACAATAATAACATGTATGTTTTTGTCGTTTTAGTTGATCTTGAATTTGTTGTGGGGTATGAGTACCTTTAACAGATTTTTTACGCGCAATATAACTAAGAGTACGCACACGCTTTTGTTTACGTACATAATCACCTATCACTGGATCATGATAACGCTTTCTATCATTTAACCGTTTACTTTCTTTCACTTCCGGCCGACTATAATACTCTTTTAAGCGTTGTTTATGAGCAGGTTTATGCCAATGGGATCTTTTCATTGCTAAAAAATCATCTCTCGTTTCTGGATTGTATCGACGCTTTTTCTCATATTCTGATCTACGCTTTTTGTTTTCAGGCTTATCATTATGAGCCTTATTATTAGCCAATATTTGATCTCTATTTTGAACATAATACTCTGAAACACATTCTTTGCATTTATGTTGAAATCCATCTTTAGATTGATTACGTGCATAAAAAAATTCGGAAGTAGCAGGGAGCATACGCCCACAAGGACCTGTACATATTTTTTGCCCATTAGGGGATACAGAGCGCTTAGAAGTACTACAACACTGCTTGCAATTAGATCTTAATCCATATTTAGCTTTCTTATCACGATGAAAATACTCAGAAGTGGCAGAAAGAAAACGCCCACATGGGCCTGTACACTGCTTTGAGGGATTGTCATTTTGAGGATATGATGATATAGTATCCATTGTGTCTAGTCTCCTTAAGCACGAACTAGATGCATGTCTCAGGAGTGCTCTAATACTCCTGAGACTCAACAATTTTGTGACCTCATTATACCATAAACCCGCTCCAAAAGCCAGTTTACCTACTTTCAGTTGTGTGCTAGGTGGCGCTTGGAGTGTGTTCATTAGCTATTTTTCCCCTTGGCAAGAAGACGCCCCTGATGCTTTTCTACACTCATAACAACGCCTTCAATAGGCCCTTCCACATCAATTTTCCTCATATCAACCGACTGCTGAGATGTCCAATTGATGAGGCATTCCAAAGAACAAAAACTCATCTCATCACGCTCATTATTTGATTTATAACTATATACAATAATCCATCCTTTTATCTTACTTTTATTGCATATATTATTGCATTGATCACATTTAAATCCATCTATTCTCATAAATCCCTCCAGTACTCATTAACTGCCTCACGATCTACTTCAATAGGTTCAATTGCCATATTAGGATCAATACTTTTAAAAGCATCAGGAAACATTTCACTCATAGGCTTAACCTCCATTTGCTTCTCTACCCACTCATGGAGACAATGAAAAGAGCAAAAATGCATCTCACTCTCTCCTCCTTGCTTAGCCACAATCCAATCATCTGGAAAAGCACCATTTCCCTCTATGCGCTTCAATTCTCTAGGTGTCATATTTCTATCTTGCAGCATGTATCACACTGAATACCATTGATGTACATTATTTACTCTCCTTTATTCCCGTGTAAACGATTATCTTCCATTGCTAAATATTTTACCCAATCCATATCGGGATGATCATCAAAATAATTCCTCGCTATCAAAAGATACTCTTCACTTGTTCCACTCTTAAATTTTTGCCACTTCTCAAAAAGTTGATCCATAAATCCAGGAGGAAGAGTAAGAGCTACTTTCTTAGAATTGTGACCTTCAAAATCAACATCTTGAAGTCCTATATGAAAACCCTCTACTGTCATGTACCCTTCAAATACTATTCTCTTCTTTGGCATCTAATACACCCTATCTGAATAACGAACGCTACTAGGACCATTTACAATACTTTGATACACTTCTGCCTGGAAACGCCACTCAATCCTCAATCCTGGATACTGAAGCTTAAAATGATTGCTTTTGTTTACGAGCAATGCAATCATTTCCTCTTGCAATGCATGAAATGCTTCCTTCTCACGCTTATCAAGCTTTTCAAAATCTCCTGATGGGAGCATTTTTACATCTGAAAGCTCTATGTCCATCTTGCCTTATCATTCCTTTCATCTACCATATATCTCAAAGAATTTACCTGCTGTATCAAATCTTCTAATGTAAGTTTATTCCATTCTTCTCTCGTTATATCAAAATGCACATCACCATCTTTAGGAAGTCCTCCACCTGAAATAACAAACGTCCTAATGCCACGTGTAAATAAATTGTCTTGTATCTCAAACCCTTGCTCACGAACATATGCCATAAATTCATCAACATCTATATGTTCTTCCATCTAATACACCTTTTCACTATATCGTACTTTATCACTGTATGGATCTTCCAAACAAGCAAGAGCAGCAGCCGTTGCTAAATCATCATGCTTACCTATTTTTGCTCCATACGTATCTTTCCCATTGTCAGTGATTTTAATCTCATACACCAGCAATTCATCACACATTGCTTTCACTTCTGGAATATCAGGCGCGTGAAAACGTTTCTCCTGGAGTATTGACTGCAAATGAGACACCAAAAACGCTTTCCCTAGTGTACCCTTGCCCCGATTATAAATCTCTCCATGTACAAAGCTAATAGGCTTAAGCTGAAGCATATGATTGCTTGACATCTTGAACTGAATACCAACGCTCATGTGAGTTACTTCAGCATTATTTAATCGTATAAATATCTTGCGTTTTAAATTATCATATACTGGACGACCAACTCCAGTAACATCAATTAAAACACGTACTTTTCTATTTTGAAATAAATCATTCTTTAGCATATTTGAAATATATTCAGCTACATCATGATAACTTGTATTAAGTGGCAATCTTTTAATAAACCGTACCATATATTCAGATACCATAATATTCTCAATACCCTTTGGAGGTATCCAATTGCCGTGATCATCATGATAGCCTATCGTTTGCTCCCTTCCATATCGAACCTCACCCGTAGGAACTTGATCAACCTCAGTTACACATATTGCTGTAGGATCATGAATTTGTCCAATATCTATTCCAATATTAACTGGCAATAACTCTTCAATTTTTATCTCTTGTGCAACTATCATATATCCCACACCGAAAGATCATGTTTTACTATTTGTTGAATATCTTCACTTCTGAATGCTGCTGTTTGACTATCCAAGAACTTACACATATATTCTTGCTCGTACCAGAATTCACCTATATTCTTCTTTTCCTCTGATAAAAACTGAGGTGATATTCTAGGACACTCTGTAGCTGGTACTTCATAATATTCCCAATCTTGCCTATTCTTATATGCTTCGTAAAAAAATCCTCTTGCTCCAAAAGGACTGCTAAGCACTATCAAACGTCCACCTGAAACTGCTAGCATTGGACGTACTGACATGTACAGTTCATCTGGTACTTGTGAAGCTTCATCAATGATGAGCAACTTGACTCCAGAAAAGCCACGTGTTGTTCCTTCCTTCCCTGGAAGACTAACAATTCGAGATCCATTCTCAAGTTCTAGCGACAACTTATTCTCAGCATCCGGTGCTACTGGTCTATCAAGTGCTCGGTACACATCCAAACATTTACGAAAAAGCTCACTAGACTGTCTAAGCGATGGAGAGAGCAACAAGATTGGTGACTCATCCTGATAAAACGCTGTCCAATCTGCAATAACTGCTACCGTTGTGCTCTTACCTGATTGCCTGGAGCAATTAAGTAAAATACGAGGCGCTTGACTACGAGCAAGCTTCGCCTGCCAAGGATCAAGTTCTAGGCCTACTTGACGTGCCATCTGTACCGGATCAAGCCGATACGCGAGACTATTTAGACTGTTCATATTCAACAGCCATTTCAGTAGGCATAACAGGAGAATGAATACTCAAATGAATTAAAAGAAAGTCATAATCAAGCATAGTATTTGGAACTTCTTCCGATCTCACACATAAAATAGAATCTCTAATCTCTTCCACTTGCCCAAATACTTTACGAAAACGATAGGATGGCTCTCCTTCCATATAATCACAATAGACTCTCCTGCCAACAGGAAAATACCGCATTATTTCATCTTTTTCCATTATTTACCCCTAATATCGCTTCTGCTAATGCTATACGAGCTTCTGGAAATGGAGCTAAAGATTTTTCTATTGCTTCGTGCAATTGTTGCATAGTTGCATTAACATTTGTAACTGTTGTATCTATTTGCTGTTTTTCACGATATTCAGGATGATGTTTTTTAATGGCAAGTGCAAGCAAAGAGTCAGAAACCACACGCTCCATAAGCGGCTTCTTATCAAAGAGTGGCCGACCAAGATCATTGACAACCTGATTGCCATGCTGATCAAGCACCGGCACATCCTCATACACCACTCTGCCCATTGAAATCACAGGCTTCTCGTATCCATGTACAGCGCGTTGCACAAATTCAGCCAGGATAACATCAGCAAAATCCCGCTCCGCCTGATGCCATCTAAGACTAAATTCCTCATCCTTCTCCTGCCAGTCATAAAACGTACTTCGATTAATACCAGCAGATTTACATGACAGCAAAATATTCCCAGTTGCAGCATATGCCTCTAGGAAATTATTTTTTACCTGTGCTCTTTCTTCATCATTCATTCTATGATTTCTCATACACGCATAACAATGTTGGGATTTGTTGGCTTACCACATACATCCATAGACAGAGTATACACCATTTATCAACAGTTTTGAAAGTGCCCATAACTATTCACCAGATTTTGAACACAAAAAAGAGAGGCTTTTATACCTCTCGATCTATTCCCCGTGCAAGGGGGTTAGGCTAACATGCAAACAAGTCTTTATTCGCTACGCGAAATTTACCAACTAAATCAAGAGCAAGTCCACACGCAACAGTATCATTGCATCCAGACTTCTGAAGATGAATAATAGCCTCACCAAGAATAAAAGCATAAATTGCCTCACCTTGCATACCACAAATTTCAGAAGCCCATCCTGCTGAATGCTCCAACAAATCATCCAAACCAATATTGTCATGACAACTGATTTCTACAAACATTTTTCGCACTTCTATTTCATTCATCGCTCACTCTCCTGTACTTGCTCAACTGCCATTCGATCAATGTATGACCTAATCGTCTCTACCTCTTCCTCATAGTGCTCACTGCAAAGAAACAAGCGCCAGCCTTGCCTTGCAGTTCTAATCCTGATGTCCCTGGTAGCTTGCTCGGAGCACTGCTCCCCAGTGGAGTCTTCAATGTGTTGACATCTCATTATTCAACCCCTTAATAATGAGCAACACACAATAGATGCAACAATCAACATACCAATCATTATAACCCATATTTCCCACACGTCATACCATTTCTTACGCCATCGATTATCCCATCTCATAACAGTCTCTCCTTTTCACCAAGGCGTGTTCTTGAATATCCAATAGCGGAATGCCAACAGCAACACAATAATACCAATAATTGCAAGCAAGATTATGAGAATGGTTATCATTTCCCTCTCTCTTCAAGCATCTTGATAATTTTGCCCAATCTCGAAACTATTGAAAAGAGCAATGCAACAATGATCATGTCTCCAACAAGCAAACTAATTGTACTACGAGCAATCTCATCAGCTAATGGCATCACTCTTCTCCTCTACCGGAACAGGAACAATTTGGAGTCGATCTGTTAACCTCACATACGTCATTTCACCACAACCTTGACTACATTGAACAATTCCAATTCTGCCTGACTCTCGCAACACATCGGCCATTGAAAAAATGACTATCCAACAACCACATTGACTGCAAATGAAAAGTAGCATTTTAGACCTCTCTATCAGAAAGTCGATACCAACCTTTTGAATTTACTCTATGCGAAGGACGGTACTCCAAATGCACACCTACTTGTGATTTAAGTACCTCATCTATACTACCAACACTATATTTATCATTTAGAAAAGCTCGAACAACAGCAGGAGTTATCCACTCTCTCGTATCACCAGTCCGCCTAACAACAACACGTAAGACTTTATCTTCAAACATATCAGATGACTCTATTTGTTTTTGTTTTCCAAAAGTCCTTAAAGTCCTCACTTGCTTTTCTAATTGACTAAGAGCATCAATTAAAGCCATTTTCCATTCAATCACTTCTTCAGTATTTCTAGAAAGCGTGATGGCAAAGAGTACTTGGTCACGATTAAGTAAGACATACATTTCTGGTCTACCTCTACCTCTTTGTTGATTTTCGAATAACTGACTTTCAACATCAGTTATTCCATTAGCCTGATTTTGAAAGTCAACCTTTCCAAAGTGCTCCAATTGAAACTGATACTTTTCCAACAAACGCCTAAAAGGTAAATGCTCTAAATCCAATCCTTTCGCTACAATACGACTATCAATACGATACTCTGTACCAACCTGCAAAAAATCAATGACTTTGTTGTTTTGTGTCTCCACACGAACAATATTTTGAATGCCCATTTCTTTCTCCCTCTTCTGAAAAAAATTTACACGAGTGTAAATTTAATTGTAAATTTTCTCTACTGATCAGACGGCACTACAGAACGATTTGGCTGCTCTTTGATTCGAAGCGGAAATTCACGTCCTAATTCCTGACAAAAATCCCACAATGCATTCACCAAATCAAGCCGATCCCATACAGGCCAGACATTTACATCAATGCCCGAAACATCAAAGTACATATTAGCCAATCTGTCTATTTGAGGTGGAATTGCACGATAAATGCTTATGTACTCAATACCATCAAAACTAAACTCAAGATACAAAAGATCACGTATCCTATCGAACCTTCTTTGTTCTTGGTTTGTCTTCTGCCCTAATTCTTTCGGCTTTTCGTTCTCTTTCAAACCTTGTTTGCTCCGCTCGTTTTCCATTGTGAAAGTACTCCTGGTAGTTGTGTTTGTAATAATACTGCATACGAACTGACATTCCATTGGGCCATTCTCCTTTAGCCTCTCGAACTGATTGCAAAAGATCAATCGTTTCAAAAAAGGCTTTTAACCTACCCTTGCTCCCTTCTCCTGAAAGTTTCTTTTTTTCAGAAGAAGGGGAAACTATCGGAGAACTAACTTTCTGCTCTACTGATTGGCCTATTTCAATAGAGCTTGCTAAGGGTTTCGATCACCTCCTAAATCTTCATGAGCTTCCAATCTAGAAGTATCATCATGCTTGACAAAAACCGTAGTCTTCTTGCCTTGAGCAGGTTTTTCAATCTCATTATCAAGTGCTTGCTCAAACTCAGGGGAGTACTCATCCTCAGTACGTTCAATTGGAACAGATTTACTGCCATCAAGTCGCTTATCAATGGCATTATGGATGCCAGCATGAACGTTTCCGAGCATCTGACCAAATGACTTTGGCTTCTCCAGTGGTTTAGCTTCATCATCAACTTGAGGCTTGACTTTGTGAGGATCAACCGTATGAGTGCGCGATGCGGCTTGTGCTACTGGCTTAGAAGCATCAGACTCAACTACACGAGCAGGAAGGAGTTGCTGATTAGCATTATGTGGCAAAGTACCCACAACTTCAGACATGGTTTGGCGTACCCAATGCTCGGCATTCTCAGCAGCAAGTTGTGGCATAATGTCACGAGCGCGTGATTTGATATGATCAATGGTAAGTTGATGGATCTCATCATGCACACTCTCCAATTCAAACTTACGCATGTGAGAAGGAGAGAAAAGATGAGTGCATATCCCAGCCACAACATTCAGTACAATGACAATAATTGAACCCCACATTCCAATGGTTGCAATATTGGGGGGAGCTTTCGTTATGCCATTCTGTTGACTTACCAATGCTGTATCAGCAATCGTGGCAACGACCACGCCCACAACACAAACAAAGATCATTGAATACGCAATAGCTCGTTGGGGAGCGCCCTCCGCAGCTGTAGTTGCAAAAAGTGTCCAACCTAAAATGCCCACGTCAAAAGCCACAAGAGCAAGATACGCAACATACTGCATATCAGGCGGAAAAGTCATCTGAAGAAAATGAAGCGTTCTCGTTGCTGTATAAATCAGTAGCGCTAGAACCATCAAACCAAGCACTAAGATACCAATAAAACTGCCAACTCGCATTTTTCTACGATGCATAACAAAAAACCTATTCCTTTCACTTTTCATTGTGCTCAGGATAGGCTTTAAATAGGCTTGTATGCTAATATAAAGGCTAACCTAGCACATGCTCCAATCATGTGTCTGGTTTTGTCCCCTTGCAAAGGGAGAGCAGGGGGACTTACTTACAATAACCACCCCTTTTCATGTTCCTTTTGCATCATCTCACGCTCTAAAAGCAATTTCACTTTTTTGCTAAAAGACATACGCTCTTTCTTGCACAATCCCCGCACTTTTGTATACAAAGAGATTGGAACACGAATGGTCACTTTCTTATTCGCTGGATTCTCTGACATTCAAGCAGATCCTCTCTCAAAAATCTGCTTCCAGTATATCACAAGTGCCATCACTTTGCAAATTGCTACAAACTATCCAATACAGACTTTGCACCCTTACGTGCTTCTGATTGCTGAAGAGATTTCAAGTATTGTTCTGTAACAGATACAGATGAATGTCTAAGTAACTTTGACAGCTTATAAATGTCTCCACCGTTTTGCATAAACATACACGCGTAAGTGTGACGAAACGTATGAGGAGAGCATCGTACACCTTCTATCTTTGCCCACTCTCCAAGACGATCAATTATTCTCCAGAGTCCTGATTTTGTTAACTGCTCTCCATAGCGATTAACAAACACTAATGCATCCTGTAGTAGTATTTGGGTGCCTATTGTTGGTATCCTAAACACTCTCACGTACTTTTGCACATAGCGTCTTGATTGCTCTCCAAGCCCAACTTCACCCCATTTATTACCCTTACCAAGAACACGTACATATGCATCTTTTGTATCAAGAGATATATTG
>Ga0209648_10000060_pt1 | contig 67711 bp, 58 predicted proteins | sample GraSoi2013_115cm_FD_185830 | JGI IMG/M metagenome (GOLD analysis project Ga0209648, IMG submission 185830) | Grasslands soil microbial communities from the Angelo Coastal Reserve, California, USA - Sample 9_17_2013_115cm (SPAdes) (version 2) | ecosystem: Environmental > Terrestrial > Soil >... | reverse complement strand
CCCGTGACCCGTGACCCGTGCCGCTCCGTTACGACAGTTCCTTTTCGACGTTGGCGACCAGATTTCTTATGTACGAGCGGCGATTCAGCAGCTCATTTAGCCGGAGCATGATTGCTTTGCGATCGCTGTCGCTTGCGTTGGCGTCGATCGCGGCGTCCCATTGCTTCGCCGTGTCTTGGAGCTGCGCATCCACTTCGCCGAGCTTCTCTTGAAAATTCTTCTCTTCCGCTTCCAGGCGCGACTTGAGCGAAGCCAAATCGGCTCCCGACGCTTTTGCATCGCGCAGTTCGTCCAGCGATTCATTCAACTCAAATACTTCTTCCAGAAGTTCCGGCGGAGCTTGCTGCTTGTGCTCGCCTTCTTTGCGCATGCCCTCGAGCTCGAGGAGGTATTCGACGCGGGCCACCGGGTCGCGGAGCACGCGATACGCGTCATTCAGCCCGGAGCTGCTCTTTAGCGAGAGTTCCTGCTCTTGCGCGCTGGCGTTCACGAATTTGTCCGGATGCAGCTTCCAGCTCAGCTCCAGGAATTTCTTTTCGAGCGCGGACATCTCGATCCAAAGCTTGCGGGGCAAGCCGAAGAGCGAGAAATGGTCGCCTGTTTCCCGGACTATGGAAGGAGCACTCATCGAGAAATCTTTCGGCTATCTTGGGGCAATGGGCGGCGGGGCAGTAGGGCACCCCCCTCCCCCCCTTTTTGCACAAGTGTTGATTCTAAAGGAACTTAAAGTGCTTTAGTTTCATGCACTTTTGCAAGTGTTCATTTTAAAGCTACTTACCGGCGAACAGACTGAAGCCCGTTCTACTAGGCCGTAAAGGAGCTGCCGCAGCCGCAGTTGCGCGCGGCGTTGGGATTCTGGAACACGAACCCCTGGCGCATCAGCGTCTCTTCGTACTCCAGCGTCGTGCCGTTCAGGTAGAGCAAACTCTTTGGATCGACAAAGATACGCGCGCCGTGCTCTTCAAAAATCCTATCGCGATCGCGCGCCTGGGTATCCAGCCGCATGGCGTACGAGAGGCCGGAGCAACCGCCGCCCTGGACGCCGACGCGCAAACCACCTTGTTCAGGCGACACGCCATCCTTTTCGAGCAGGACGCGGATCTTTTGCGCGGCGCGCTCGGTCAGGTGAATTTTCGCGATGTTGGGAGCTAGTGTTTCCGTTGCCATTTTCCCATCCTATGCGCTTGCGGCACTTTACGTTGAGGTCCTTCAGCTACCCTTTCAGGGTAGCTTCAGGATTACAACGCGGCGCCCAACGCGGAAAGGGCGCCACTGCCAGCTACGCCAATGCCCGCTACGGAGTTAATGCGCGGCCTTCTCCGCCACGGGCACTTCGACGCCGTGCTTCTTTTTCCAGTCGCCGATCGCGGCCTTGATGGCGTCCTCGGCGAGCACCGAGCAGTGAATCTTCACCGGCGGAAGCGAAAGCTCGCGCACGATGTCGGTATTCTTGATGCTCAGCGCCTCTTCGACGGTCTTACCCTTCACCCATTCCGTAGCGAGGGATGAGCTGGCAATCGCCGAACCGCAACCAAAGGTCTTGAACTTGGCTTCTTCAATGACCTTGGTATCGGGATTGATCTTCATCTGCAGCTTCATCACGTCCCCGCACTCCGGCGCGCCGACCAAACCGGTGCCTACGTTGGGATCTTCCTTGGGCAGGCTGCCGACGTTGCGCGGATTATTGTAGTGATCTACGACTTTATCGCTGTATGCCATTGCTGCTCCTTACCCCTTAACTGGCCTTGGCTTTCGCAAGATTGGTGCTGACCAAACCCGCGTCCTTCACGTCGTCTTCATCCAACGAAACGCTAGGAATAGACGCAGAACGCCCAGCGGCCAACTGCCGCAAAGCATCCGCGGAAATCTGCGTGGGCACTCCCAGGCTTTTCAGGAATGCGCGCACTTGCTGCACTTCATGAAAGGACCGCACTGAAGCGGTGCTTTCGCCGTCCGCATCGTAGGGGACAAACGAGACGCGAAATGCGGCCCCGGTGCCTCCGATGGAGCGGTGAATCCGGATTGTTCCTTCGATAGCCATTTGGTGTCCTTCTATCCGTAAATTTTCTTACGCGGTTTGCCACTTCATCTTGGAGATGTCGATGCCTTCCTTGGCCATCTCGTAAAGCGGCGAAAGCTCGCGGAGCTTGGTGACCACCTGAACCATCTTGTCCGCGACGTAATCGACCTCTTCTTCCGTGTTGAAGCGGCCGAGCCCGAAACGGATGGAGGTGTGCGCCAGATCTTCGCCCACGCCTAGAGCTTTGAGTACGTAACTGGGTTCGAGGGTTGCTGAAGTACACGCAGAACCGCTCGAAACTGCCACATCGTTAATGCCCATAAGGAGCGACTCGCCTTCAACATAGGCGAAGCTCATATTGAGATTGTTGGGCAGGCGGTGCTCCATGGAACCGTTGATATAGACCTCATCCAGCTTGGCTTCCAAGCCGGCACGCAGCCGGTCTCGCAACCCCCGCAGGCGCTTGGACTCCTCCGGCATCTCCTGCTGCGCGATTTCGCAGGCCTTGCCCAGTCCGATGATGCCGGTCACGTTAAGCGTGCCGGAACGCATGCCGCGCTCGTGCCCGCCGCCGTCGATGATGGCGGAAAGCTGCACGCGCGGATTGCGCCGGCGAACATACAGGGCACCGACGCCCTTGGGTCCATAAATCTTGTGCGCGGAGATCGCCAGCAGGTCGATGTTGTCCTTCTGGACGTCCACCGGAATCTTGCCGACGGCCTGGACGCCGTCCACGGCAAAGATGATGCCGTGCTCTTTGGCGATTTTGCCGATTTCCGCCATAGGGTTGATGATGCCAATCTCGTTGTTGGCATACATGATGGTGATCAAAATCGTCTTCGGCGTGATGGCCTTGCGCACATCTTCCGGGTCAACACGGCCGTCACGCTGCACCGGCAAGTAGGTTACTTCGTATCCGTACTTTTCCAGGCGCTTGCAGGTGTCGAGCACGGCTTTGTGCTCGATAGCCTGGGTGATGATGTGGTTGCCCTTTTCGCGGTACATTTCCGCGACGCCCTTGATCATGAGGTTGTCGGATTCGGTCGCGCCGCTGGTGAAGATGATCTCCTTCGGCGTTGCGCCAATCAGGGAAGCGACTTGCGCGCGCGCATTCTCCACCGCTTCTTCGCCGGCCCACCCGAACGAGTGGTTCCGGCTGGCGGCATTGCCGAATTTCTCTGTGAAATACGGCAGCATTGCATCGACTACGCGGGGGTCAACCGGCGTAGTCGCGTGATTATCCATGTAAATCGGCAGCTTGACAGCCATGTCTTGTCTCCTAAGTCCTCAACTCGACGAGCGCGGGCTCCTGCGGCTCTTCGCTCATCTGAGAAATCGTTACCGTGCTCAGCACGTGCAAAATGCTTTCGTTCACCCGGCGCAGCGGCTCGCGCACCGAGCAGCGGTCCGTGGCGTCGCAATTTCCGTGGCTGGTTACGCAAGACGTAATCAGCACGGGCCCATCGATCGCCGAAATCACGTCCAGGGCGCTGATTTGCCCAGGATCCTTGGCTAACTGGTAGCCTCCGCTCGACCCGTGTTTGGCCGCTACTACCCCATGGCGAGCGAGCTTTTGCAGAACCTTGGCCATCAACGTGGTCGAAATCCCGTATTCCTCGGAGATTTCGTTCGCGCTGCAAGCATGAGCATCGCGATGCGTGGCCAGATGCTTGACGGCAATCAAACCGTAGTCCGCTTTTTTAGACAGCTTGAACATCGTCCGGCTTCCCCACCCGAAGCCACCTACCAACGACCATATACGACTGTTTTAGTCGCAAATAGAATAGTTGATTGCGGGGCTAAAGTCAAACGGGTTGTTCAGAGTCAATCCTGCAAACCCCCTGTTTGCTTCAGCTTAGATTAAGACTCATTTAGTCTTAATTTGGTAGCAGTTTTCATCGAACGGTCGAAAATAGCATTGAACGGCATCCGTTGGGGGTCGAATGGACCATGCCGCTGGAGCGCGGGCATGCTAGGCTATCGCTTCCCGGAGGGCTGCATGCGGCGATGGCGATCAGCGCTTGAATTTTCTTTCCCGATTGCTGGATTGCTGCTCAGCGGCTTGTCGTGGGGCGGCGCTCCTCAAGCAGGGTCGCAGTCGGCTGGAAGCGCTAAACCCGACCCCGCCGGCGAGACTGCAGTCCTCATAGGGGCCGGCGATATCGTCGGCTGCAAAGACCCGCAAGGCGCTCTGGCTACCGCCAAGCTCATCGACAGGTTTCCGGGTACGGTCTTCGCGGTTGGGGATTTGGTCTACGATGCCGTTACCCTGCCTCAATTCCAGAACTGTTATGGCGCCGCGTGGGGCAAATTCAAGGAACGCACTAAGCCCGCCTTGGGGAACCACGAGTATCGGGAGCGCAGCGCGGCACCTTATTTTCAATATTGGGGAGAGCAGGCTGGACCGCTTGGGAAGGGCTATTACAGTTATGAACTCGGCGCCTGGCACGTGGTCGTGCTGAACACGAATTGTGCGGCGCAGGGACTCGGAGGGTGCGCTGCCGGTTCGCCGCAAGAAGCGTGGCTGCGGCAGGACCTCCGCGAGCATCGCGACGCTTGCATCGCGGCCTACGGCCATCACGCGCTCTTCAGCAGCGGCGTTTTCCGGGCGCACGCTGTGCATCCGGAGTTGAAGCGGCTCTGGGAGGACTTGTACGCGGCGCACGCGGATTTAATCCTTGCCGGGCACGAGCATTCGTATGAACGATTTGCTCCGCAGGACCCGGAGGGACGAGCCGATCCTCAGCATGGTATCCGGGAGATCGTGGTAGGCACGGGCGGCCGCAGCCACGACCCGCTCGGATTGCCTCTTGCCAACAGCGAAGTGCAAAACACGGATACTTACGGCGTGTTGAAGCTGACGCTTTCGCCGCATGGTTATGCCTGGGAGTTTATTCCCGAGGAGGGCAAAAGCTTTCGTGATTCCGGCGTGGGCGTCTGCCAGAACCGCGCGCCGCAGCAGGCGCATGCTAACGCCGGAACTCGCTAAAGCGGCGCTGCGGTCGAGTTAGCGGGCATTATGCGACGCGTTTACCTTGTCGCGGCACAGTTGCCACCCGCAGCTACTGCCTCCACCAACTTTTGTATTGCGGACGCCGGCATTAGTAGAAGCTGAGACTTGGGCTTCTTGACCTGCTCGATGACTGCGAGCTGCTGGGTTTTCCAATCGTCCGGCGCGGCGCCGCCCTTGTTAGCGAAGTCGAGCGCGGCCAAGCCGACTGCCGCCAGAGCCGATAAATCCTGCGAGGTTGCGGCGACTTCCTTTACAAGGAAAGAGCGCTGTATGAGCGGCTGCAGCCTGCTGTCGTTGTCGCGCCATGCGGACAACTGTGTGCGGAGCTGCGCCGCGGCGTCGGCTTCGCGGCAAGTCGACGAGACGAATTTATCGACGAGTTCGCCGAAGCGCCGTGCCGCATCGCTTTCCAGCGGAACGGCATCCACCACGCGGTTTAACGGCGTTGCGCTGGTCGGCTCCGCGGGAGCTGTCGCTTCGCGCGTGTACTCCTTGGTGGGCTCAACCACGTCGGCCAAGGTGCGCAGCGCGGTGAGTTGCTCCGGGGTGGCGCTCTGGCCGGCGATGCGCCGCAGCATTTGGGGGTAATACGCGCGATGGGTTAGCCCGAGCCATTCGAGCTGGGCGCTGACCGCGTGCAGGCGCGCGTACATCGAGGCGACGTCGGTCACGTTTTGCGGCGACCACAGGCGTTCGGCAATTGCGGCGTTGCGCGGCCAGATGCGCGAATCGACGTTTTCTGGATTCACGTATTCGGACCACATGCAGGATTCGCCGCCGAGAATGAGTTGTTGCTGCTCGGGCGTGAGATTCGCCGCCTGGCCGCTCGTTGGATCGACCGCATAATGCCGCGCGGCCGGCCAGCCCAGATCGAGGTAGTAGCCGTTGGATAGAATGCCGTGATACCCCTGCGCGGCCGCTTGCGCCAGGGAGGCTGAGCCGCGCCAAGACTGAATCACGATGTCCTTCGGGACGCCGGGAATGAAAACTTCGTCCCAGCCAACCACCGCTTTTCCGTGCTTGGTGACGATCTTCTGAACGCGCTCACTGAAATAGGCTTGGAGTGCTTCGTTCGTCGCAAACTTATGCGACTTCTTGAAATCCTGAATTTTGGGATTGGCGTCCCACTGTTTGCCGTTCACTTCGTCGCCGCCGATGTGGAAATAATGATCGGGGAAGATCTTGGTCATCTCCGCTACAAGCTCGTCGAGGAACTTGTACGTCTTCTCGTTGGTCAGATCCATCGCGGGATCGAAAATGCCCCACTTGCGCTCGATCTGGTACGGACCCGGTCCGCTGGCAAGCTCCGGATGGCCCACAAACCAGGATGTGCTGTGCCCGGGCATGTCGAATTCAGGCACGACGCGAATTCCGCGGTCACGCGCGTAGGCGATCAGGTCGCGGATCTCATCTTGTGTGTAGTACAGGCCGTCGGAACCGAGGGTTTGCAGCTTCGGAAATTTCTTGCTCTCGGCGCGGAAGCCCTGATCTTCGGAGAGGTGCCAATGGAAAACATTCATCTTTACGGCTTCCATGCCGTCCAGGTTGCGCTTGAGGACGTCCAGCGGGATAAAGTGGCGGGCGACGTCGATCATCAGCCCGCGCCAGGGAAAGCGCGGCTTGTCTTGAATGGTGACAGCGGGAGCCGCGAAGCCGTCAGGCGAGACCTCGACTAATTGCAGGAACGTCTGCAGCCCGTGCATCGCGCCTAGCGGGGTTGGGGCGTCGATCTTTGCGTCATCCGGGGTGATTGATAGCGAGTAGGATTCGTCTTCGCCGAGTTCCTGAACCTCTTTGCTCGGGTGGTCCGTGTGCACCTTCAGAGTCGGCTTGGTGGAAGCTTTAGGAGAAAGCGGCAACGCGGTCTGCCGCGAGAGTTGCCGGAGAAAGCGCTGCACCGCGCGGTCGAGCCGCGCTTCGGTGTGCCCGGTTAGCGCCACCGAAAAAGATGAGTCAACGCGCAGAATGCCGCTGCCGACTTGCACGTTGCCAGGCATGGGCATCAAATTGAGCCGCGGCTGCTCTTGCGCGCTTGCACCGCCTGCGCACAACAAAAGCGTAAATCCGACTGCACACACCCAGTGACCCATGCCCATTTTTTGCCGGCCCCCTCAGACGATTACCGCTACAATTTTTCCAGTGGTCGTTCCAGCGGCGCCCCGCATACTCGCATAACCTGAGGGTGGCGCAAAACGATTTTGCAGGGACGTCGTCCTGCGACGCGCGGAACAAGTGCCAAATCGGCCTGGCAAAGCCAATGAAGCAGGGCAAAGTTTGATTCCTGCCGCCTGGAAAGCCTGGGTTAGAATACAAACGGCGCGTGCCACACATGAAAACGTCTATCGCCATTTATCCCGGCTCCTTTGATCCGGTGACCAACGGCCACCTCGACCTGATCGAGCGCGGCGCGAAAATGTTTGACTTGCTGATCGTTGCGGTGTTGCGCAACGCCGAAAAGTCGCCGCTTTTTTCGGTGACCGAGCGGGTGGAAATGCTGCGCGAAGTCACCCGGCAATGGTCTGGCGTCGAAGTCGAAGTCTTCGACGGATTGCTCGTTGACTATGCGCGCAAGCGCCACGCCGGCGTGATTTTGCGCGGCATTCGCGCCATCTCCGATTACGAGTACGAATTGCAAATGGCGCTGATGAATCGCAAACTGGAGCCTCGCCTGGAAACTGTCTTCATGCTGCCGGGCGAAACGTATAGCTACTTGAGCTCGAAGCTGGTGCGTGAGATCGCCCAGCTCGGTGGTCCGCTCCATGGCCTGGTGCCGCCGGTCGTAGAAGAGCGGCTGCGCGCAAAGATTTCGTGACGAATTTGAGCAACGCGCGCCGGCAAAAGGCCGGCGCTACCAAGAGGAGAACGCGGTGCAACTTACTGAACGCATCAATCGCATCCAAATCTCGCCAACCTCGGCGGTAATCGCCGAAGCCGAAAAACTGAAAGCCAGCGGCGTCGACATTGCCGATTTCGGTCCCGGCGAACCGGACTTTCCTACGCCCGACCACATCAAGAAAGCCGGAATCCGCGCGATCGAGCAGAACCTCACGAAGTACACTCCGACCGGCGGCATCCTGCCGTTGCGCGAAGCCATCTGCGCGTGGCACAAGCGCGAATTGAAGTCGAATTACGAGCCGAAGGAATGCGTGGTCAATGTCGGCGGCAAGCATTCCATCTTCAACGTCGTCAGCGTGCTGGTGCAGCAGGGCGATCAAGTGATTATTCCGGCGCCCTATTGGGTCAGCTATCCGGACATCGTGAAATATGCGGGGGGCACGCCGGTCAACGTGGAAACGCGCGCGGAAGACGGCTTCAGCGTGAAAGCCAGCGTGATCGAGAAAGCGATAACGCCCAAGACGCGCATGGTTATCTTGAGCTCGCCGAACAATCCTACGGGCGGCGTCGTTCCTCCGGATGAGTACGAGCGGATTCTTGCCGTCTGCAAGAAACACAACGTGTGGCTGATGAGCGACGAGTGCTACTCGCATTTCACGTACGATCCGTTCAGGCCTTATTCCGTCGCTAGCGTGGCGAACTCCAAAGAGAACGTCATTATTATCGGCTCGATGTCGAAGACGTTTGCCATGACCGGTTGGCGCATCGGCTACACGCTTGCCCCTGAAGCGCTGGTGCAGGCCACAGTGAAGCTGCAGAGCCAATCCACATCGAATCCCACTTCCATCGCGCAGCACGCTGCGCTGGAAGCGATGCGCGGTTCGATGGAATCCATTCCCGTGATGCTTGCCGAATATGCGAAGCGGCGGCGCCGCATCGTTGACGGCTTGCGCGCGATTCCCGGCGTGACTTGCGAGGAGCCGGGCGGCGCCTTCTACGCGTTCCCCAATGTTGCGGCGCATCTCGCCAACGGCACGGCCGGCAGCGCGCTGGCCAAGAACACCACCGAACTGGCCAAGCTGCTGCTCGATAAAGCGCGCGTCGCGCTTGTGGCCGGCGACGCATTTGGCGCACCTGGATATTTGCGGCTGTCGTACGCGACTTCTATTGAGCGCATCGAGGAAGGTTTGCGCCGCCTCGAGCGCTTCTTTAGCCGCGCCGAGGCTGCCGCTTGATTCGCCTTTGAATTCCTTGAGACCCGAGCCGACATGCATCGAGCCAATTTTCAGCCCACGTATCTGGGGCTCGCGCTCGCTCGCTCCGCTTTATCCGGGGAAAAATAATCTAGCAGAACCGCTAGGCGAAGCCTGGCTCACCGGCGTGGATTGCAAAATCGCTTCCGGGCCCTTCGCGGGGAAGAATTTAGGCGACGCGTGGGGCGCGATGACTTCGGAGTGGCGCGGCACGCGGCTTGCCTCTTGCAAAGACTTCCCGATCCTCGTGAAATTTATTTTTCCGCAGGACAAGCTCTCCATTCAGGTCCATCCGGATGATGCTTATGCCGCTGCTTACGAACAAGCTGCCGGCGGCTGCGGAAAAACCGAAATGTGGCACGCGGTTTCCTCCGAGCCGGGCGCCAGCCTGTTGTTGGGTCTGAAGCCCGGGACAGATAAGAAAAAGTTTCTCGATGCCATGCAGGAGAACAGGCTAGAGGATGTTTTCCAATCGCATTCCGTAAATCCTGGGGACACTTTTTTTGTCGCTGCAGGAATACCGCACACCATCGGGCCGCGCATGATCTTGTGCGAGGTCCAGGAATATTCGGACTTGACCTATCGCGTTTACGATTACGGCCGGGTGGACAGCAAAGGGAGTCCCCGGGAATTGCATGTCGAAAAAGCGCTCGCGGTGATGAACTTCGGCGCCGCGGCTCCCAACAAGGTGCCCCAGCTGCATTTGCCGGGCGAGCGCGTCCACAAGACTTTGCTGGCAGCGTGTTCTTATTTCGCCACGGAGCGCTGGGAATTGTGCGCCACCGTTCAGGCGGAATCGCTGCGCGAATGCTTCGAACTGTTCGTCATTCTCGATGGAACTGGATACATTCACTGGCAAGGGGCGCCGCTGGCTTACCAGCGCGGCCAATGCTGGTTTATCCCCGCGACGCTCGGAGAATTTTCTGTACAGCCCGAGCAACGCACTTCTCTAATTCGCACGTATGTGCCGGATCTGGCGCGCCTCTGCGCGGAGCTTCGCCAAGTCGCCATTCCGCAAACCCAGCTTGCTCAAACGGTTTTTGCTTAGTACAAGAGACGCATGGCAAGCGACGCGCTGACAGTGCACGCGGTAATCCTCGCAGGTGGCCGCGGCACTCGCTTCTGGCCACGCAGCCGCACGCGCACGCCCAAGCAACTGCTCAATATTGTTGGCAAGCAAACCATGTTGGAGCAGACTGTCGCGCGCTTGAGGCCCTTAATTCCCGCCGAACGCATCTGGACAGTCACTAACACCGAACAAGCATCGCAGGTGAGAAGACAGCTGCCGGCAGCCGCGCGCCGGCGCGTCCTAATCGAGCCCGTCGGCCGGAACACCGCGGCGGCAATCGCACTCGCCGCCCTGCACGTGCGTCACGCTGCGCGCGGAGACGCGCTGCTCGCCGTTCTCCCTGCCGACCATTACATCGCCAATCCAGAGCGCTACCGCATCATCGTGCGCGCCGCGCTCGACGTCGCTCGCCGCAAGGGCCGCATGGTCGTTCTCGGCATTCCGCCGACGCGCCCCGAAACCGGTTTCGGCTACATCGAACGCATGGGCGAGGCGCTCGACTCCAAGGGCTTTCCTGTTTATGCCGTGCGGCGCTTTACCGAAAAACCGGCGCTTTCCGTGGCGAAAGTGTATGCCGGCTCGGGCGACTACCACTGGAACGCCGGCATGTTTTTCTGGCGCGCGTCCACGTTTCTCGAAAACCTCGACAGGCATCTCCCGAAAACTTTTGCGGCGCTTGAATCGCTCGGCGAAAGCATCGGAAAGAGCAGTTACGAGCGCAACCTTCGCGCCATCTATCCCAAGCTGCAAAACATTTCCGTGGATTACGCGATTCTGGAGCCTGCGACGCGCCACCCTGGCTCGCCTTCGGTCTTCGTCATTCCCGCTGAGGTTGGCTGGAGCGACATCGGTTCATGGGCCGCGGTTTACGAACTGCTGACAAAATATCCTGGCGAAAATATTTTGCCGCGCGATGCCTACTCGCTGGACGCCAGCGGCAATCTTTTCTGGAGCACATCGAAATTCGTGGCCGCCGTTGGAGTGAATGACCTTGTCGTCGTCGAGACCCCCGATGCGTTGCTGATTTGCCCGCGCGAGCGAGCGCAGGACGTCGGAAAAATAGTGAAATGGCTGGAAGATAATCGCCGGAAGGATTTGCTCTAAGCCGGCCAATCCGGCCTGTTTCCGAAAATCGCCCTTCGCGTATACTCGAAATCCATGGACTCGATTCGCTTTGGCACCGACGGCTGGCGCGGCATCATCGCGGAAGATTTTACATTTGCGAACGCGCGAATTGTCGCGCATGCTATCGCCCGCTACGTAGTGCGGGGCGAGGATGCGCGCCGGGGCATCCTCATCGGTTACGACCACCGCTTCGCGTCGGACAGCGTCGCGGCCGCGGTGACTGACGCCATAAGTTCCACCGGCACCCCTGTCTGGCTGGCTGACAAACCCTGCCCTACGCCAGCGATTTCGCTGCTGGTTCGCCAACGCAAAGCGGCGGGCGGCATCGTCATCACCGCGAGCCACAATCCCTACCGCTGGAACGGCATCAAGTACAAAGCGAGCTACGGCAGCAGCGCATTGCCGTCCATCGTCGCGCTAATTGAAAGCGAACTCGCCAACGTTTTGCGCGAAGGCGTCCCACCGCTTCCGCCGCGGAAAGATTTAATTCAGCCGCTCGATCCGCGCGCTCCCTATCTCGACACTATCGAAAAGCTGGTCGATTGGCAGCGACTCCGCGACGCGAAGTTCCGCTTCGTCTCCGATCCGATGCATGGCTCCGCCGCTGGTTTGCTTCGCGAGTTGTTCCACCGCAACGGCGTCACCTGCGACGAGATTCGCGGCACGCGCGATACGCGCTTTGCCGGCATTCATCCGGAGCCCATCGAGCCGCACATCGAGGCCGCGCGCCAGGCGGTCCGCGGCGGAAAATACGATGCCGCATTTTGCGCCGATGGCGACGGCGACCGCATCGGCGCCATTGACCGCGACGGCGCGTTCATAAATCCGCACCAAATCTTCGCGCTGCTCGTTTGGCATCTGGCCGGCACTCGCAAGCTCCCTGGCGACATTGCCAAAACTTTTTCGGTCACCAAGCTGATCGACAAACTGGCCGCAAAGTTCGGCCGTAAGCTCCACGAAGTCCCGATCGGCTTTAAATATATTTGCGAACTAATGCTCGAACAAAATATTCTGATTGGCGGCGAGGAAAGCGGCGGCATCGGCACCAGCCTCTATCTTCCCGAGCGCGACGCTACAGTATCCGCGCTGTTGCTCGCGGAATTGATGGCCTGGCACGGCAAATCGCTTGGCGAGTTGCTCCGCGGCCTGCATGCTGAATTTGGCGAATATCATTACGGCCGCGTCGATCTCGATGTAAAGCCCGGCCAAAAAGAAAAGGCCATTGCGCATTTCTCCGACGGTAAGCTGAAAAAGCTCCTCGACTGGCCGGTCCGTAGCCGGGAAAACATGGACGGCATCAAAGTCTATCTCGGTGAAATCGGTTGGGTGATGGTTCGCGCTTCCGGCACGGAGAATCTTTTGCGGGTCTACTCCGAAACGTCCAAGCCGGAAACCACGCGCCGCGTTCTTACCGCCGTAGGCGAAATCGTGCACAATCTTTAAGTCGGGCTCAAAAATGGAAGCCATCAATCTCAAAGAAAAGTTCAGCCGCTTCACCGACTACTGCAATCCGCGGGTCATCGGCGAAATCAATGATTGCGCCGTGAAGGCTGTCAAGCTGAAGGGTGAGTTCATCTGGCACCATCATGACGCGGAGGATGAACTGTTTCTGGTGGTCAAAGGCACCTTGCGCATGAAATTCCGCGACCACGAAGCCGTCATCCGCGAAGGCGAGTTCGTCATCGTCCCGAGGGGCGTCGAGCATTGCCCTGTTGCCGACGAAGAAGTCCACATCGTCCTAATCGAGCCCAAATCCACGCTGAATACAGGTAATATCGTTAACGAAAGGACCGTCGCCCAGCTCGAGCGCATCTGACTCGCCCGGTAGTTCGCTCGCGCCACAGACAAAATCTGCATGGAACGCCGCTTCTACACCCTTGATGTATTCACCACCACGCGCTTTGAAGGCAATCCGCTCGCCGTCATTACCGACGGCGATGGCCTCTCCGATGACGCCATGCTCGCCGTTGCGCGCGAAATGAATCTTTCGGAAACCGTCTTCGTTCAGAAGCCGACCGAAGATCAAGCGTTGGCGCGGCTACGAATTTTCACCACGCGGGAAGAGTTGAAGCTCGCCGGTCATCCGGTCATCGGCACATGGTTCCTGCTGGCGGAGTTGGGAGTGGTGCCGGCGCAAGAGGGAGGCGTGCACGTCCTGCAGCAAACCGGGGCGGGCGTTCTTCCTGTGGAGATCCGTTTTAAGGATGGCCGGCCGCAGCGCGTGACGATGACGCAGAAGGAGGCCGCCTTCCGTCCCGCAAAGCTCAACAAAAAAGCGCTCGCGTCGGCGCTCGGTCTGTCGCCAAAAGATTTCGATCCCGAGCTCGATCCCGAATACGTCTCCACCGGCATTTTTAATCTGATGGTCCCGCTGCGCAACCGATCCGCGCTCGCCAAGGTCGCTATGAACATGGTGGAGCTGCGCAAGTTGCTTGGGAAAAACGCCACCATGGCGTACTGCTTCGCAGGCACCAACAACGACAAGGCGTTTTCGCGTGGGATGCTCCCCTGGGAGCTCTATGAAGATGCCGCTACGGGCTCGGCCGCCGGCGCGCTCGGAGCATATCTTGTAAAGCACGGCAGGCTTTCCCCCGCGCACACGCTTAACATTCTGCAAGGCGAAGAAATGGGGCGGCCCAGCCACATCGAAGTGGAAGTAACGCAGAGTGGCAAAAAACTGGTGCCCCGCGTCAGCGGCGCCGCCGTAAAAGTATTTGAGGGCACCATCCAGATCTAGTCGCGCAGGCGGTTACGGTTCCGCGAGAACGCTCGCCAGCGCCGCATTCAAGTCGCGCTGCGCAAATCGATACCCAAGCTGCTCGAGTCGCAACGGCGTCACGCGCTGGCTTGCCAGGAGCAGAGCGTCCGCCATTTCGCCAAGCGCAAATTTCAGTGCAAATGCGGGAGCCGGCATAATCGCCGGACGGTGCATCGCGCGTCCCAGCGCTTGCGCAAAATCAGCGTTGCGCGCGGGTTGTGGAGCCACCACATTCACGGCACCGCTGACCGCCGTATTTTCCAGCACCGCGCGAATCACGCTCACCACATCCAGCAGCGTAATCCACGACATCCACTGCCGCCCGGAGCCAATTCTGCCGCCCATGCCAAACTTGAAGGGACGCATGATCTGCGGCAGCGCCCCGCCATGTTTCGACAAGATAATCCCGAAGCGCAGGCGCACCACTCGGAGTCCCAACGCCTCAGCCTTGACCGCTTCCGCTTCCCACTCCTGCGCCAGGCGCGCCAGAAAATCATCGCCGGCCTTGCTTTCCTCCGTGAGCACCTCATCGCCGCGATTGCCGTAGTACCCGATCGCGGATGCGGAGACGAGGGCCTTTGGCGGCTCCGCGAGCTTCTCCAATGCGCAGACCAGCTCTCTGGTAATGTGCAGGCGGCTCGATCGCAATATTGCCTTGCGTTCTTCGCTCCAGCTTTCCGCGGCGATCGAGGCCCCCGCGAGATTTACGACAGCATCCGCGCCCTCAATCTCCCCTTGGTCTTCGCCGAATGGCTCACCTTCCAAGTCGCACGTGTTCGGATTCCACGCGACCTTAACGATATTTCCTATATCGCGCGGCTGCGCCGATCTTGCGTCCGCCTTTTCGGGTGTTTCGCCGCGGGACTCGCCGCTCCCGGTCTTTGAACCGCTTCCGCTACGCAGCAGCCGAACCACGGTATGCCCATCGCGAACTACCGAATTGGTGAGCGCGGTGCCCACAAGCCCGCTCGAGCCGGTAATCACAACTTTCATGCGCTCTCCGTCATTTCCAGCGCGTTATCTACTTGCCTTACTTAGGACGCTACGCACTCCGCCCAGCGCGGTCAAGCGGGGTAAACCTGTAGCGGAAGTCGCTCGAGTGTCAGCACGCTTCTCGCGCTGGCCCGCCGCTGCGCAGCGGGTTACAATTCTTATGAGAGCGCCTTGACACCGCCCAACGTAACGTCGTCGCCAGTAACACCCGCCATCCGGGTAAAGGTTCTTTTCTTCGGCCGCCTCAAGGAAGTTGCCGGCGTCGCGGAGGAATTTGTAGAACTGACGCGGGGTTCGCGCATCGAGGACCTCTTCACCAGCTTCGTCGCGCGACACCCGGAATTCGCGCGCTACCGCAGCTCTGTTGTGGCCTCGCGCAATCAGGAGTTTGCTGCTTGGGGCACGTCCTTGGATTCGGAGGACGAAATCGCTTTTCTTCCGCCGGTGAGCGGAGGCTGACGCCAGGCGATGTCCACCCCAGCCACCAGCGACCTGATTGTCCTCGTTGATAAAACCATCGACGCGGACGCACTCATCCGCCATGTTCGCACCGGCGCGGATGGCGCGATTGTTACCTTCGATGGCTGCGTGCGCAATCAATCGCACGGCCGCCGCACGCTCTACCTCGACTACGAAGCCTACGAATCCATGGCCCTTGCCAAAATGCGCGAGATTGCTGCCGAAGCCCATACGAAGTTCGCGATTGACCGCGTAGCCGTCGCGCATCGCCTCGGACGGCTCGAAATCGGGGAAACCAGCGTGTTTATCGCGGTCAGCGCGCCGCATCGCGCCGCGGCGTTCGACGCCTGCCGACACATAATTGACACGCTGAAGCGTTCGGTGCCGATCTGGAAGAAAGAATACTTTGAAGACGGCGCTGTCTGGGCTGACGGCGAGCTTCCTCCCGTCCCGCAGGATACGCAGGCGCGGAAACGTGCATCCTAACTAGCCATGCGCCCGACATTTTATTCAGCGCGATCGGCGGCGCTCCTTTTCTGCGCCGTCTTGCTCATTGCTACCTTGGTGCCGGCAGGCACGAGCTTGGCGCAGGATAAGCCTGATCGTCCTCCCTGGGCGCAGAAGTCTAAGGTTGGCAACGCGGCGCCAAGCCAGCCCGTTGAAGCTGACGATCCGCAGGACAGCGGGCAGCAGCGTGGACGCATTCGCGTCAACGTCAATCTCGTCAACGTGCTGGTCAGCGTGCTCGACGACCACAATCGTCCCGCGGCCGATTTGCCGCGCGAAGCTTTTCAGCTCTTCGAAGAAGGTGTCCAGCAGAAGATTGAGGTCTTCGAGCCGGAAACGCAGCTGCCGCTCGACCTCGCGCTGATGATCGATTCAAGCCTCAGCGCGCACAAGGAAATTACCTTTGAGCAGGAAGCCGCGGCGCATTTCATCCGTCAAGTGCTGCGCAAAGGCGATCGCCTGTCGGTTTTCGCCGTCGACGAAGAAATCACCCAGCTCGCCGCGTTCTCGGACGATGTAGGCTCGTTGCAGGCAGCGGTGCGCCGCATGCCCGCGGGTTCAGGCACGTCCATTTATGACGCGGTTCTGCTGGGTTCGCGCAGCCTGGCGCGCCGAGGTGAAGATCGCCGCCGCGTCATCATTTTGGTTACCGACGCCGGCGAAACCACCAGCCGCGCCGATTTTGACGCCGCAAGAAAGGAGGCGGTGCGCTCCGGGTCGCTTCTGTATACCATTGTCGTGCGCCCCGTCAAAAACGAGAGCGGCCGCAACACCGCCGGCGAGCACGCCCTTGCCACGATCACAGACACTATGGGCGGCGCGATGTTTTTCCCCGACGAAGTTAGCGAACTCGACGGAATTTTCGATCGCATCAATCGCGAGCTGCGCACCCAGTACCGCCTGGGCTACTATCCCGAACCGCGCGGTGCCGCCAACACCTACCGCCAAATCGACGTCAAAGTTTCCGGCACATACCAGGTGCGCCATCGCAAGTCCTACCTGACGGGGCCGCAATAGGGACGGACACAGTAAGGTGTTCGGCCCGTAGCCCGGAAAACACTGCGATGTTTAACATTTATTCGCCCACTGGGTTCTGCGCCGGTCATTGAAACTTTCCGCTGCAAGGTACCTGATTGGCAGGCTTGGAACAGAAATTTGCAACGCGAAACGTCGCTTCCAATTCCGCCACCGATAACTTTGTCTCGGTCGTTTCCTTGACGAAGTCCTGAAAAATATACTCGGCGATTTCCGAAGCTTCAGAACGAACGACGGGACTGGGCGTTCCCAAGGGCATGTTGAACTCGGGTGCCTTCTGAGAGCGATATTCGAACTTATAGGTACAGAAACCTCCCACAAGGCTTTCTTTTTTGGAATCCGCGCAGACGATGGTGACGACCAGTTCGGCAGGCGATTTTGTCAACGCATAACGTCCGCTTGCGGCGATTCGATCGGAGAATGCTTTGATGACCTCCAGGTTTATCGGCGGTAACAAAAAATGATGTGCCCCGTCTCCAGGCTCCTCAACCTTAACAGTCCGCGGTGCTGTTTGCGCATGAGTGGAGTGTGCGGCGAATAGTAGAATCCCGAAAAGAGCGATGCCTAGTTTGCAGGGGTTGGCGGGCATATCCATGATTCAACCCTCCTGTTTATTAAGTAACGGAAGTGCCGGGACGCGTTTGTATTGGTAGCGACAGACAACATTATTCGCCTTTTTCAACAAAAAGAAGCGCCAATGGAAAAGTAAATTGGCTGCCGGCTGGAACCAGGGAAGTCGGCGACATGGTGGTTCTGGGAAGATTTGGTTTCGGTATTGGGTGTGCTCTCGAAAGACAGCCTTTCTCGTTTTAATCCAAAGGTTTGGAGAGAATTTGTTGGAAGAGCATAAGTCCAGTCGGCCGTGGGTTGTAGTAAAACTGTAGTAGTCTATGGACGAGGGGCTGTAGCTCAGATGGATAGAGCAACGGTTTCCTAAACCGTTTGTCGCGAGTTCGACTCTCGCCAGCCCCACCATCCCCTGTTCAAATTCCCTCAAACGTTCTTGTGATATATTGCCCCGGCGAATATTCACTAAATTTAGGATTGATCACCTGGAGCTTTCAGTGAACCGCAAGAATCTGCGCATCGTGTGGGCAGGGGTGGCGCTGATTGCCCCGATCGTCGTGACTCTGGCTCTCCCGGGCCAGGAAAATGCTCCGTCTCGTGGCAGAATCGGGATACCTCATGACTGGAGCCATCGCCACGTCATCTTCTCCAACCCAGGCACGATAGAACAGGCCACACGGGTCCGCCAGGATCCTCGCTTCTGGCATCAATATTACCGGCGGAATGCCCAGTTGGCGCTTCCGGTGGTCCAACCGACGAATGACAGTGGACTCAGCGACGACGAACTTCTTACAGGACGCGAGGATGGCGCACTCAGTGACTGGTTTGGGTGGCGCAGGCACCGCAGACCGAGCCCTCGAAATTCGTTGAAACGGGACTGGAGCGTTTCGCTGGGTCCGAACGCTACGGTCGGAGCCGGGAACTTCCCGGCGAAGTTTTCGTTCGATATCAACAGCGCAAACTGTGGCAGCGCGGCGCAGCCTGATTTCGTCGTTTTCAATACCAGTGGATCGTTCACGCAGGCAAGCGTCGTTGCATTCGACAATCTCTACACCGGCTGCGGCGGCACCGTGCCGACGACCTATTGGGCCTACAACACAGGGGGATCAGTTGTAACTTCGGTGGTACTTTCCCTGGACGGCTCGCAGATTGCCTTCGTCCAGAACGCAGGAGCGGCGGCTCCGGTCGCAAGCTTGGTTCTGTTGAAATGGAAAGCAACAGCAGACGGCGCGACGAGCACGACTCCCGACCCCATTGCCACGGTCATACCTAGCCTCTACCCATCCTGTAGCGCACCGTGCATGACGCTCCTGACCTTTAGCGGAGCCAAAAACGACACCAATTCGTCTCCGTTCTACGACTACGCAAATGATGCGCTGTATGTGGGCGATGACAAGGGCTCTCTCCACAAGTTCCAGCCCGTTTTTACAACCGGCGTCCCGGCGGAAGTCGGGAGTCCCTGGTCATGGCCTGTGACACTTGCGAGCGGATTTAAACTCAGTAGTCCGGTCTATGATTCTGGGACTCGGCGAGTCTTTGTGGGAAGCGGGTCCGATGGTGTGTTCGGGGGTCAGCTTTTCGCGGTGGACGCAACAACGGGCAATGTCTCTCAGACCAGCCCACAGCTCGCCAAAGGGAATGGAATCGTGTCCGGACCGATCGTTGATTCGACTGCCGGGCTGGTCTACGTCTTTGTGGGGACTGATACTGGCAGTATTACCTGCGATTATGGTAGCGGCCCGCCATGTAGCGGCGTTTACCAACTTTCGACGAACTTCATTTCAGGCGGGGGGACTGAAACTCCAGTGAGTGTGGGAAGCGCGGCCGGTGGATTCCCGGTTTACCTCGGAGCGTTTGATAATTCCTACTACACATCCGCTAATGCAACAGGTTCTCTGTACGTTTGCGGACAAGATCTGGGCGCTGCCCATCTTTTCAAAATATCAATCGTCGGTGGTTCCATGTCCCGTTTTCCAGTAAATGATGGCCTTTTTGCCTTCGGCTCGTCGTCGTCGAATGTCCCCTGCTCTCCGGTAACCGAAGTTTTCAATCCGAACCAAAACAGCGGTGTGGACAGCGGAGGGCCACAGGGAACGGACAAGATCTTCCTGAGTATTCAAGGGACCGGCAACGCGAACCCCTGTGACCGTAGTCAAGGGGGCTGTCTTTGGGCGTTGCCTGCTACGTCGTGGCAGCCGAATACGCCTTACACCGTCGGTCAGGTGATTCTCGATGACGGCCGGGGCATGTGTGTCCAGGTTGTGACCGCTGCCGGCGCCTCAGATCCGCTCCAAGAGCCGAACTGGGCCGTCAATGCGGGTGTTTCGACCGCGGATGGAACGGGCACGCTAACTTGGACCGGCAAAATGTGTTTGAATAGTCTGATCCCGCCTCAATCATGGTTACCGAACGCTGGCTTCGGCGTGGGCTTTTCCATTCTCGACTCCAATGGCAACCTCGAGGCAGCCTCAGTTGATCTTGGCAAGACAGGGAATACGCAACCAATCTGGCCTCTGAACATTGGGGCAAAGACAGTCGATGGAGGCCAGATTTGGGTTAACGTCGGCCCGATCGATGTGTCCTCTCTCCCTGTGGTCGGCGGCACCAGCGGCATCATCATCGATAACACGGTCCTTCCCGGAACCTTTGCAGGGGGCTCACAGATCTATTTCTCACCGTTGGGGATGGGCTTCGGGACCTGCGGAGCTGGCAATGGCTGCGCGGTGCAAGCGTCGCAATCGGGGTTGAATTGAGATGACGACACGGGATCAACGAGAAGAGGATCTCCAGAAAGCTGTGGACGAAAAACCGGAAGGGAAGAAGACGTATAAGAAACCTAGCTTTCGCTGCGAGCAGGTCTTCGTGACATCAGCGCTGTCCTGCGGGAAAGTCCAGGCAACGCAGAGTTCATGCACATTGAACCGAAAACTTTCGTGAACCAACGCTTCGATGCTCCGCAGGATAGCAAGCATTCACTGAAGTGTGAGCTTGCCGCGCAAGTTTTGCGGTCGTTCGGCATGCTGCGATTGGAAGTTACCGGCCTGAGCATGCTTCCCTCCGTACGGCCGGGTGACATTCTCTTCATTGAGCGACGCGATATGCGGGAGATCGCTGCGGGCGATATCGTCCTCTTCGCTCGCGAGCGAAAACTGGTCGCTCACCGCGTGCTTTGCAAAATAGCCGTTGACGGTATGTCGCACGCGATCACTCGGGGCGACGCGTTGTTCTCGCCCGACGAACCCGTTTCTCCGACAGAGTTGCTCGGAAGCGTCCGTCATATTGTGCGAGCCGGGAGACATCTGGAACCTACCGTGGATTCGAGTTTTTTGGCGCGCGCGACATCGAAGCTAGTTCAGCATTTCGCATGGGTTGCCCTCCTCCTAGCATTCATGTATCGGCTTCAAAGTGATACGCGGAGACGAGAAACGCTGTGCGAGAGTTGACGGCGACACTCGCGCAAGCCGAAATCATCATCGAAATCGGCGGTGCTCCGGTACGCGTGCGTGCGACCGACACCAGCTTCATAGAAATGTTGGAAAGGCGGTACGCGGGGTTTGTGACTTCGGGGAAAGCCGCGGAATTCGACTTCGACGTTGAATTAACAGAACCGGTGGCGGCTGATGCGGATGCCGATCTTCGCGTGACCTTGGATTCAGGCCGGTGGCGCCTCGAGCGCGGCGATTTTGCCGCAGAGTTCGACCCTCATTCGAGGAGTGGCAGAATCCGCCAGTCCCGTAACCCCTTTTCGATTGACGCTCTCTTTCGCATTCTGCACACCCTAATGCTTGCGCAGGAAGGAGGATTCCTGTTGCACGCAGCGAGTGCCATCCGCAATGGAAAGGCCTTTGTTTTTGCGGGAGTTTCCGGCGCGGGCAAGACCACGATCGCAAGTCTGGCGCCTCCCGATGTGACGCTGCTGACCGACGAAATCTCCTACATTCGGAAAGATGGCAACCGATACACGGCGTTCGGCACACCATTTACCGGCGAACTGGGCAAGTCGGGGGAGAATGTCAGCGCGCCGATTGCCGCCTTGTACCTGCTGGAAAAAGGACGGCAAAACCAGATCGCTCCGGTCACCGCCGCCGAAGCCGGTCGAGCTTTTCTCTCCAATGTTCTTTTCTTCGCGGAGGATCAGGAGCTTGTCCGCTCGGTGTTTTGCTCTGCCTGCGAATTTGTCGGCCAGGTGCCGGTATACCGCCTCACCTTCCTGCCGGATTCCAGCGTCTGGGAGATGCTCACATGAGTTGTAGACTTTACGTGGCGCGCAGCCGAAGCGTCGCGTCACGCAAGCTGGGTGAAGAAACGATGATCATGTCGGGCCTCGATTCGACGCTGTTTACATTGGACGAAGTCGCAACGATCATTTGGGAAGCAGCCGACGGCTCAACACCACTCGAAGAGATCGTTGACTCGAAAATATGCACGCAATTCAAAGTCGAGCGCGACGAAGCGTTACGGGACGCGGAAGCGCTGGTTGAAGGACTGGCGGGTCACGGGATTTTGCTGCTCTCGAGCGAGCGCCTGACCGGATCGAATTCGCCGCGCAAGGCCGAGGAATGAGCGGTCTCATGCAGGAAATGAGCGCGAAAGCGCTCGAGCTTGGCGTTCCACTCAGCGTTCAAATCGACCTCACCTATCGCTGCAACGAGCGCTGCGTTCACTGTTATCTCGACCATGACGACCATGGTGAGATGAGCACCAGCGAAATCAAGAACCTCCTCGACGAACTCGCCTCCGCCGGGGTCTTTTTTCTCACGTTAAGCGGCGGTGAGATCCTGCTCCGCAAAGACTTCTTTGAAATCCTGGAATACGCCCGCAAGCTGACCTTCTGCGTCAAGCTAAAGACCAATGCGATTTTGATTCGCGCCGCCGAGGCCGAGCGCATTCGCTCCCTGGGTGTAGATTCGTTACAAGTCAGTATCTACTCGCATCGATCTGAGGTTCACGATGCCATTACCAAGGTTCCGGGATCGCTGAAGCGCTCTTTGGATGCAATTCGGTTCCTAAAGGCGCACGGACTGAAAGTCATCGTTGCGGACGTTCTCATGCAGCAAAATGCTCAAGACTATCCCGACGTCCGTGCCCTCGCGGCCGAGCTTGGCGCCGAGTTCACCCTCGATCCGACGATCACTCCGAAAATGGATGGCGACCGGTCGATTCTGGACCTTAATGTCAGGGGCGTGGCACTCCAAAGTGTCTTTCGCGACGAAAGTTTGATTGGGAATGTCGAAGAATTTTGCGCTCTACCCGCGAAGGCCGATGAAGAAGCGCTCGAAGCGCTGCCTTGCAGCGCGGGACATACGGCCTGCTATATTTCTCCTTATGGCGACGTCTATCCCTGCGTGCAATTTCCCCTTCCTTCCGGTAACGTGCGGCGTTCCCGATTCCTTGATATTTGGCGTTATTCCGGCGCTCTCAAAGAGATACGTTCCATCCGCTTGCGTGACTTACCCACCTGTTCTGCTTGCACGCATGTGATGGGCTGCACGCGCTGTCCCGGACTGGCGTACATGGAAGGAAATATGCGTGGCCCGTCGCTTCAAGACTGTGAGAAATCATTCGCAAGAACCGGCATACCCTCAACAAACCTCCTGCTCTCCAAAGCTGCATCCATGCATGGGTTGGTGCAGATTCAAGTGGCGTCGTCCTGAAGTATCGTTGATTAGGAAACCGCAAGGTGCGGAAACCTGTCTCCACCCACATCTATGGTGCCGCACGACGGCCCACCCCGTTCTACAGGATTTACCCGAGGCGCTCGCAAGGTACTGACAAATTTGGCGTTAAACCGTTCTTGACCGCATGGCTCGGCTGGAACTAGAATTTTAACGCGCGCACCCAGTCCGCGTTGCAGCGTAAGGGCAACACTTATGGCCTCGCTGGCTGCTACCTGGTCCCGCATTTCCAGCAATGCCGCAGCACGTTATCTCATCGCTGCGGGCGCAGCAATTGTGGCCATCGGTGCCCGCTGGGCGCTTAATCCCTTGCTTGGGGATTATCTTCCCTACGCGACACTTTACCCAGCCGTAGCTTTTGCTGCCTGGTTTTGCGGCGTGGGTCCTTCCGCCCTTCTGACTATTCTTGGCATGCTCGGGCTGCGCTATCTCTTCATTTTTCCAAAATATTCATTGAGTATTCCCGACGGCCCACAAACAGTGGGCATGCTCGTATTCGCGGCAGGCGTCGCCGCCATCATCGCGGCTGGTGAATTCGTGCGTCGCGATAGCGCCATTTTGCACCGCGCGCAGGATGAGTTGGAAGAAAAAGTCCGGCAGCGCACCGTCGAGCTTGCCGCCGCCAATCACAATTTGGGCGAACTCTCCGCGCGACTGCTTCACTTGCAGGATGAAGAGCGCCGCCGCATTGCGCGCGAGCTTCACGATAGCGTGGGGCAAACCCTCGCCGCGCTATCGATGAATCTTGCGGCCGTTGGCGCGGACATTGACCGCCTGGCCAAGACCGCGACCACGATCGCGGACAGCACCGCGCTGGTCAACGACATGAGCAGCGACATCCGCACCATTTCGTACCTGCTGCATCCGCCATTGCTCGATGAAGCCGGCCTTTCCTCAGCCCTCACGTGGTACATAAGGGGCTTTTCCGAGCGCAGCAAGATCGACGTCAACCTGCAAATGCCCGAGGATTTTGGCCGCCTGCCCCGCGACCTGGAAACGGCCATCTTTCGCATCGTGCAGGAGTGTTTGACCAACATCCATCGCCACTCCGGAAGTTCCGTGGCCAGAATTCTTATCGCGCATTCCGACGGTCGCGTCCGCGTGGAAGTGGAAGACAAGGGCAAGGGCATCCCGCTTCAGAAGCGCTCGGAACTTATTTCTTCGCCAAGAGGTACTCCCGGGGTAGGCATCCGCGGAATGCGCGAGCGCTTGCGACAGCTTGGCGGAACTCTGGAGATTCATTCCAGCGGCGAAGGCAAAGGCACGCTGATCCGTGCGTTTCTTCCCATCGCCGCTCCGCCGCCGCAAGCCGAAGCTAGATCCGCCGCGGCCGGCCTTTAGAGCAATCCCAAGGTTTAAGGTTTAGGCGAAGCGTCGGGGTGGGCGCCTGTGTTCGCGCCGGGTGCGAACTTTCCGATTCGCAGTGCCTTGAGAATTGCCGGCCAGAATTCCTTAACTACGTTGCCGCCGGCTATTACCCCCAACTGTATCCCAAAACGCTCGAAAGTTTGGCCGGCGGTCCGCTCTGCATCGGGGAGATATGTGTTTGCCAGACCCTCGGCGGCCAGGGGGCCGAGCACGCCGGAGACATTCATAGCCTCTCCGCCGGCGTCCGTGGGAGTGACCACCACACGCTTGAGGGCATAGCCGATTTTCTGCGAAAGCTTGCCACGCGCCAGCACGAAATACCGCGGGTCATGGTGCATCATGGAGGGCAGTAGAAACGTTCCAAACATATCGGTGGAAGCGTTAAGCGCCAGCGTCGCGCCGTAGCGTTTGCCGTAACCGTTCCAGCCCTGGCCGTAGCCGGGCCACGAATTTCGGGCCTGCGAGATTCCTGCGCTCATGGTCGCTGCGATCAGGCCCGAAGGCGCGATGCTTTCGTCGGCGGCAAGCAAAAACTTCTGCGCGCTGGTCAGCGGCTTGTTGGTGTAGGCCAGGTCCGGGAAGAAGAACGACCTGCGAGCCAAAATTTCGTAAGTGGTTCTGGAGCGCCAGCCTTTCGCTTTCCCCTCCACTTCATTCGCTTGTTGTGGCTTGGGGGCATCCGGAAGGGTTGCAACGACACGCCGCTGGGCTGTACAGCAGGTGCCGCTGACCAGCCAGGCGAGCAACGCGACGATCACAACCGAAAGTCGCACAATACAAACTCGCATAACAGAGAGTCGGACAAGGGAGAGTCGCAGGCGAGCGGTGCGAATGATTGGCTCCATGTAATCCGTCCTTCTTGTTACTTGCCGGCCTAGATCTTTCGAGACAAAACGGTGGGTAATGCGGTGGGCTTACCTTACTCCCTTTATCCACGGAGCTTCAAACTATTTCGCTACTAGAACCCCTGTATTCCGAGCCCGGCAAAGCTGCCGGTGTACTCGGCAAGTTTGCGGTAACGGTTCGCTTGGCCTCGGGTTTCTGCGGTAGAGGGGTTTCATGCTGCGTATGCTATTATCGCCTTGCCGCAACGCGTTCACGTTCCCATCCCTATCCATTCGGAGGTTGTTCATGCGCCGCACACTTCGCATCATCCTCGTCGTCATTGCGGTTCTTGTTGTTATCGTGCTGGTCGCGCCGTTCCTTATCCCCGTCAACCAGTTCCGGCCCACGATTGAAGAAAAGGCTTCCGCGGCGCTGGGTCGCAAAGTTGATGTCGGGAATCTCAGCCTCTCGCTTTTCAGCGGCTCCTTGGCCGCGGACAACCTGTCCATTGCCGACGACCCCAAGTTCAGTAACTCCCCGTTCCTCACGGCAAAATCGGTGAAAGTGGGAGTTGATCTGTTGCCGCTGATCCTGCGCAAGGAGCTCAACGTCACCAACATCGTCATCGACAGTCCCGCGGTCACGTTGCTTCGCAATCCGGGCGGGGAATGGAACTACTCTTCGTTCGGGGCTTCAGCCGCGAAATCGCGGGAAAAACAGGCCCCGCCTCCACCAAAAGAGACGCAAAAGCCCTCCGCTCCATCCAACGCCGGTGAATTTTCCGTGGAGAAACTGGAGTTGCGGAATGGCAGCTTCGTGATCGGCTCGACCAACTCCCAAAAACGCAGCAGGTACGACAAGGTCGACCTGACCGCGTCCAATGTTTCCCTCACTACCCAATTTCCTGTGACCCTTACCGCCAATCTTCCGGGCGGCGGCAACCTCAAGCTGGACGGCACGGCTGGACCTCTCGACCAAGAGAACACAGCGCTCACGCCGGTGAATGCCAAGCTGACCATCAATAATCTGAATCTCGCCACCACCGGCCTGCTTGACCCCTCCGCGGGGCTTGGCGGTCTGCTCGATCTAAATGCCAACATCGCGTCGAAAAATGGCGAAGCGCATTTGAGCGGCAGCGCGAAACTTTCCAAGGCGTTGCTGGTCGCCGGCGGTTCGCCCGCCGCCGTTCCTGTTGTGGTGGACTTCAACACGAAATACGACTTACGCAAGAACCGCGGCGTCCTGGAGCCCTCCACCCTAAAAATTGGAAATGCTGTCGCGCACCTCAGCGGCACCTATGAAGTTCCCGCCGATTCGGATGCCGTCGTCCTGCACGTAAAGGTCGAAGGGCAAAACATGCCCGCCCAGGACTTGCAAGCATTCCTCCCCGCAATTGGAATTAATATGCCCAGCGGTGCGTCGCTGCAGGGGGGCACCCTCAACGCGAATCTGGAGCTGAACGGTCCCACCAACAAGCTTGTGACCTCCGGAAACGTCGGTATGTTCAACGCAAAACTCGCGGGCTTCGACCTCGGCTCAAAGCTTGCCGCGGTGTCTCACCTCATCGGGATCAATACCGGCAAGGATCTCGACATCGAAAAAGTGACCAGCGATCTCCATGTCGCGCCGACAGGGTTGCAGGCGCAGAACTTCCAGGCTGTGGTGCCCTCGATGGGCACGCTGGTGGGCAACGGAACGATCGATGCCAAGAACGAGTTGGACTTCAAAATGGCCGCAACGCTGAAGAACGCTATTGGTGGGGCCACCGGCGCTGCGGGGAGCGCGGCAACCGGGGCTGCTTCTGATGCGATTGGCGGCCTGCTCGGAAAAGTTACTGGCGGTGCGGCAGGAGCGGGCGGGGCCGGAGGCCTTCTGGGCAATTGCAAGAATGCGAATGGCGGCAGTGGCCCCACGCTTCCGTTCCAAATTAAGGGGACAACCAAGGATCCGAAATTTATTCCCGACGTTGGCGGCGTTGCTGCGGGCATGCTGAAGTCACAACTCGGCTGTGTCGGTGGCGGCTCACAGGCCAAAGCTTCGCCGCAGCAACAGCAGCAGCAACAAAATCCAAATAACCCGATCGACGCCCTCGGCGGCCTGTTTAAAAAGAAGAAGCAGCCCCAGTAATCGGCGCGCTTCCCTGGTTTTGCCAAGCCTTGTAGCCGTGGCACAATGCTTGGATGCAAAATCCATTACGCGTCACCTTACTTCTTCTCTTTGCGGCCAGTGTGCTTCCTAATAGCGTTGCACAGCAGACGCCGCCGCCCGCTAAAGCGCAACCGGCTACCCCGCCGAAATCCCAGCAGGGCGCCGCAACAAAGACTCCGCGCGCCCCGGCGAAAACCCAAACGCCTCTTACGCTGAAGACGCAAAAAGATAAAACCAGCTATGCGATGGGCATGAATTTCGGCACCGGGCTCCGTAAACAGTCGATCGATATCGACCCCGCAATCCTTGCGCGCGGCTTAAAAGATGCTTTTGCGAATGGCAAGACGCTTTTGACCGAAGAGGAAGCGCGCGCCGTGCTCACCCAGCTGCAAAGCGATTTGCGGAAGAAGCAGGAAGAGATGGCTCAGCAAGCGGCGGAGGCTAACAAGAAGCAAGGTCTCGCATTCCTCGAAGCCAACAAGGCTAAAGAGGGCGTCGTGGCCCTGCCCAGCGGCTTGCAATACAAGGTCCTCACAGAAGGCACCGGACCGAAGCCGGCAGCCACCGATACCGTCGTTTGCAATTACCGCGGCACGCTCTTGGACAACACGGAGTTCGACAGTTCCTACAAGCGTGGCCAGCCGGCTACCTTTCCGGTCAACAAAGTGATCAAAGGCTGGACTGAGGCGCTGCAGCTCATGCCCGTGGGATCGAAGTGGGAGCTGTTCGTCCCCTCGGAGCTGGCTTACGGCGAGCGCGGTGCCGGAGGCGCGATCGGCCCGGACGCTACGCTGATCTTCGAGGTCGAACTCGTCTCCATCCAAGCCAAGGACCAAAGCAAGGACAGCAAGTAGAGTCGGAATTGGTGTCGGACGTAAGGCGAATTATTCGTAGCGTAGAGCCACGATGGGGTCTACGCGCATCGCGCGCCGCGCGGGAATGTAGCTCGCCAGCATCGCTGTGCCCGTGAGCGTCACCACCACTGCGACATACGTCAGCGGATCGGTCGCCTTGACGCCGAAGAGCATGCTGCTCAGCAGTTGCGTCATCGCCGCGGCGCAAGCCAGCCCCACGGCAATCCCGATGACCGCGAGCAGCAAAGCCTGTCGCAGCACTAAGCGCAACACATCGCGCGGACTCGCTCCCAACGCCATGCGCAACCCAATCTCGCTGGAGCGTTGCCCTACGACGTAAGACATCACCCCGTAGACGCCGGCCATCGCCAGGCACACTGCCAAGCCCGCGAAAATCCCCAGCAGCAGCGTACGGAAGCGTGGTGCCGCGACGTTCTCGCTCAATGATGCCTCCATGGTCGTGAATTTCACCGGCACATCCGCGGAAAGTTCCCGGACCTTCCTGCGCAGCCCTTCCTCAAGCGCCGCCGGCTCCATTCCCGTTCGCACCACGATGCTTAAGTCAGTCGCAGGCATGGGGTGCTGCTGATATGGCATGTAAATCTCAGCGGACGGCGGGCTTGCAGGCCCGTATTGGCGCACATTCCCGATGACACCCACGATTCTCATTGGCTTCAGAGAGTCAAGGCCGCAGTAGATCGTATGCCCGAGGGGATCCTGCCCGGGGAAAGCGTCCCGCGCCAATTTTTCATTGATCACCGCGGTAAACGGCGCGTCGTAGGTGTCACTTTCGCTAAAGTCGCGGCCGCTCAGCAGCGGGATGCCTAACGTCGCGAAGGCGCCCGGGGAAGCAACAGAAAACACTGCCTGCGGCGATGTGACATTTAGTTCCTTCGGCAGATGGTCGATCCAATAGCCTCCGTTGGATGCAACCTGACCTGGCGTCGTTCTCGTTGCACCCGCATTCAACACGCCGGGCATCGCGGAGACCTGCTCCAGCAAATCTTTGAAGAGACGCGTGGCGCGTTGCGCGGTTTCCAGGTCGGACGCGGGAACACTCGTTTCCATCACCAAGACGCGCTCCGGACGAAAGCCCAACGTGACATTCTGCAGAGCCACAAAGCTTTTCAGCAGCAGACCCGCTCCCGTGAGCAGCACCATCGACAACGCAATCTCCGTTACCACCAGCACCGCTCGCATGCGGTCCGCGATGCCGCCGCCACTCGTGCGCGTCGCGCCTTGCTTCAGCGATTTATTCAGATCGACTCGCAAGGTCTGCAATGCCGGCGCAAGGCCGAACAATAAGCTGGCCAGCACGGACACACCAAACGCGAACGCCAGCACGCGCACGTCGATCCCTGTTTCCGAAAGGCGCGGCACGTCCCCGGGAGCCACCGCAACGAGCAGCCGCGAACCCCAAAGCGCCAACAGCACTCCCACCGCTCCTGCGAGCAAAGCCATCGCAACGCTTTCGGTGATTAGCTGCCGCACAATGCGTCCTCGGCCGGCTCCCAGCGCCGCTCGAATCGCGATTTCCTTGGTGCGCGCTACGGATCTGGCAAGCAGCATGTTGGCCAAATTGGCGCAAGCAATCAGCAACACCACTCCGACGGCCGCCAGCATGATCCAGAGCATCAACCGAAAATCGCTGACCATTGCATCGCGCATCCGCGTCACACTGACGCTCTTGCCGGCGTTGCTGTCGGGGTATTTCTCTTCCAGACGCGTGCCAATGGCCGTCATTTGCGCTTGTGCCTGCTCGAGGGTGACATCTGGCTTCAGCCGCGCGACAACGCGGTAGTTGTGCGCGGAGCGTGATTCGGTATCGAGGAATATCGTATTTGCCGGGAACCAAATGTCCGCTTTGTCTGGGAACTGAAAGCCTGGTGGCAACACACCCACCACGTCCAGAGTCCGTCCGGCCATGCGAACCTTCTGCCCCAACGCGTTTGCGGCTTTGCCAAAACGACTCATGGCAAAGGCGCTGCTGATCATGACCGCGCCAGCGCCGCCCCGTTTAGATTCCTCGGAGCTGAATTCGCGCCCCGCAAGCGGTTGTACACCGAAGACGCCGAGAAAGTCCGCCGAGACCATGGCCACGTGCACGTATTCAGCGGATGTGCCAGCCGTCACGGCCGTATCATCGTGCCCGTAGTACGCCACGCTCTCAAATGCGGAGCTCTGATCGCGCCAATCGCGATAATCCGGAGCGGAAACGTTGCCGTGCCTCGATGTTTTCTTCCACAACGAAGAAAGCACTACGATGCGATCCGGATCATGGAAAGCCAGCGGCTTCAGCAGCACAGCGTCAACGACGCTGAACATCGCCGTGTTCGCGCCGATTCCCAGCGCCATTACGAGCACGGCCACCGCCGTAAATCCCGGGTTCTTTAGCAACATCCTTGCCGCAAACCGCAAATCCTGCAGAAACGTGTCAATCACCGGCACACCCTCCGCTCCCATGGGTAACCGCAGCACGCAAAGTCAGCCCTATTGGACGCCAATGAAAGAAACGAGAGTCGCCCTCACTTTGTTTCTGACATTTCTCGTTCTTTTGGGCGCAACAAAACGCGCCGGTGCCCCTCGTTTCCCTCCTGATCTCCTTGACTCTGCGACGACTTCCCACTAGCCTCATGCGTTTGCGGCAGCGGCGGCTGGACCGCGTCTACCGTGCTGTTCAAATAAGGGGTGGTGAATGCGTTCTTCGCTTCAGAGGTTGAGGCTTGCGCTGGGGGTCGTCGCGGTCGGGTGCGCAGCCTTGGTGGGCTGCACGCGCGCCGCCGCGCAGGGCGGTGAGCCGCAATACTTCGCCATTCGCGGAGTCACCGTCGTTCCCGTCTCCGGACCCCGCTTGGAAAACGTCACGGTCGTCATTTCGCACGGCATCATCAAAGCCGTAAGCAAAGACGCCGCCATTCCCGATGAGGCCTGGGTCATCGAGGGCAAGGGCCTCATCGTCTATCCCGGCTTCATCGATTCCTTCACCGACGTCGGCATTCCCCCGGCTCCGGCGCCCACGCTCGGTGATTCGCATTCGCCGCCACCCGTCTCGCGCGGCCCGGAAGACCGCCCCGGCGCGACACCTTGGCGCAGCGGCGCGGATGAGGCCAGCCTCAACGACAAGCGCGTCGAAACTTGGCGCTCCGCGGGATTCACCACCGTCCTTTGTGCTCCGAAGGGTGGGATGTTTCCCGGCCAGGCCTCGCTGTTGAACCTTGCTGGCGAGCGCAATGGCGACATGGTGGTGAAGTCGCCCGTCGCCATTCCTGTCTCCTTGCAGCCCGTCGGCAACTTCGCCAGCTTTCCCGGCTCGACGATGGGCTCGCTAGCGTATGTGCGCCAGGTCTGGCTGGATACGGAGTGGAGCACCAAGGCCCAGGCGATCTACGAAAAGAATCCGCGCGGCGTTGCACGTCCGCGTTACGACCGCACCGAGGAGGCCCTCGCCGACGCGCTGGAGGACCATGCATTGGTTCTCATCCCCGCGAATAATGCCACGCAAATTCGCCGCGCTCTTGAGCTTGTTGATCGCTGGCACGTGAACGGCGTGTTGTACGGCGGTCAGATGAGCTACGAAGTAGCCAACGAAATCGCCGCCAAGAAGCTCCCGGTTCTTGTCGACCTGAAATGGCCCGAGGCCGACAAAGACGCGGACCCAGACGAGGTTCCTTCGCTTAAGACCCTGCGCTTCCGCGACCGCGCGCCTTCTTCACCGGCCGCGCTCGCCAAGGCAGGAGTGAAGTTCGCGTTCTATTCCGGCGCCATCACCGCGCCGAAAGATATTCTGAAGGCCGCGAAAAAGTCCATCGACGCCGGCCTTTCTCCAGACGCGGCGCTTCGCGCCTTTACCTTGACGCCCGCCGAGATTTTCGGCGTCGCGGACCGGCTCGGCTCCATTGAAAACGGCAAGATCGCGAATCTGGTCGTCACCGATGGCGACATTTTCGACGAAAAAACCAAGATCAAATTTGTATTCGTCGATGGCCGCAGATTCACGATTCGCGAGCCGGAAAAGCCCAAAGATCCTCCCAAGGGCGATCTCACCGGCAAATGGAAGCTCTCCTACACGACGCCGCAAGGGCCGGAGGAATCCACCGCGGAAATCATGATGGCCAGCGACGGCTCGCTTTCCGGCACGCTCTCCAGCCCGCACGGTAACGCCAACATCATCAGCGGCTATCTCAGCGTCGATAAGTTCAGCTTCACGATCAACATCTCTATCGAGGGTTCGCCCTCCGATGTGCTCTTCACTGGCACTTTCGACGGCACTTCCATGAAAGGATCGATCAGCGTGCAAGGACTCAACATCGACTTTACCGGCACGAAGCCCGGCGTAAGCGAGACTGCCGCGGGGGCTGCCCGATGAAAACACCAATGCTCACTAGCATTAAGCTCGTCGCCTGCGCCGCGCTGCTCGCCATGCCCGCATCTGTTCTAGCCGGCCCATCCAAATCTCCGGCCGTAGCCGCTGAACCTTCCCCTGTCATTCTCATTCAAAACGCGACCATCCTGACCGTCAGCCACGGCACCATCGAGCGCGGCTCGATCTTGATCAAAGACGGAAAAATCGCCGAGGTCGGCGCCTCCGTAAAAGCCCCGAAAGACGCGCAAGTCATTGACGCCGCCGGCCAGTTCGTGATGCCCGGCATCATCGACTGCCACTCGCACATCGCCGTCGATGGAAATGTGAACGAGGGCAGCGTCTCCGTCTCCTCCATGGTCAACATCGCCGACGTGCTTAATCCCGACGACATCGATATTTATCGCGACCTCGCCGGCGGGGTAACCGTGGCCAACGTGCTGCATGGCAGCGCCAATGCTATCGGCGGCCAGACCATCGTTATCAAGTTGCGCTGGGGCCAGCCCGCATCAAAGCTTCCTTTCGAAGGCGCGCTGCCCGGCATCAAGTTCGCACTCGGCGAAAATCCCAAGCGCTCCAATTTCAGCCGCGGCACACCGCGCTATCCCGCCACACGCATGGGCGTGGAGGAAACGATTCGTGGCGCCTTCTCCGAAGCGCGCGACTACAAAGCCGTCTGGGATCAATACAACAAGCGCGTAGCCGCCGGAGAGAAAAATCTGATCCCACCGCGCCACGATTTGCGGCTTGACCCTCTCGTCGAAGTGCTCGAAGGCAAGCGCTACGTTCATTCGCATTGCTATCGCGAAGACGAAATCCTGATGCTGTTGCGCGTGGCCAAGGAATTTGGTTTCAAGGTGCGCACCTTCCAACACGTCCTCGAGGGTTACAAAGTGGCCGACGAAATCGCCGCGTCCGGCGCCGGCGCGTCCACCTTCTCCGATTGGTGGGCCTACAAAGTCGAGGCCTACGAAGCCATTCCGTACAACGCCGCACTTATGACCCGCCGCGGCGTCATCGTCTCGGTCAATTCCGACGACGCCGAGGAAGCTACGCACCTCAATCAGGAAGCCGCGAAAACGATCAAATTTGGCGGCCTCTCCCACGACGAAGCGCTCAAGCTCGTCACGCTGAATCCCGCGATCCAGCTCGGCATCGATAAGCGCGTCGGCTCCATCGACCCCGGCAAGGACGCCGATCTTGTCATCTACAATCATGACCCACTCAGCGCTTATGCCGTCGTCCAGAAAACGCTGATCGATGGTCGTGTCTACTTCGACCGCCAGCGCGACATCGCCGACCGCCCTGCCCGCGAAAAAGAAAAGAAAGCGCTGCTCGAGAAAGAAAAGAAAGCCGGCGAGAAGAAGACGGAATCCGGCGAAGCCGCCAAGAAGCCCGGTGAAAAAAAGCCGGAAGAAAAGAAGCCGGAAGAAAAGAAGCCCGAAGAAAAACCCAAGCCGCCGCAAGCTGACGCCGTCTTCGGAGGTGCGCGGTGAAGCTTCCCACTTTGCCCCTCCGCGTCCTTTATTTCCTCTGCCTCCTAACCATCATTTACTTCCCTCAAATAACGAGCGCGCAGGACGCGTCCCCCACCTACGCCATCACTCACGCGAAAATCTTCACTCTCTCCGGCGCGACGATTGACGACGGCACGCTCGTGATTCAGAATGGCAAAATCTCGAACGTCGGAGCCGCCGTGGACGTCCCCGCAGGCGCGCAGGTCATCGACGGCAAAGGCTTGCAGGTGTATCCCGGCCTGTTTGACCCCATCACCCAGATGGGCTTGCGCGAAATCGGCGCGGTCAACGCCACGGTCGACTCCTCCGAAGTCGGAGCGTTCAATCCCGACGTCGTCGCCGCCGACGCCGTGCTGCCCTCCAGCGAACACATTCCTGTTACGCGCGCCGCCGGCATCACCGAAGTTCTCGCTGTTCCGGCAAGCGGCGGCATGGATTCCGGTGGCGCCACCGGCATCCTCGGTGGTCAGGCCTCCGCCATCCACATGTCCGGCTGGACCATCAGCGACATGCTCCTCAAGAAAAGCGTCGCCATGGTGCTGAACTGGCCGGAAATCCAGACGCAGACCTTTGATTTCTCCACTTTCAGCAGAAAGCAAAAGTCCTACAGCGATGCCAAGCAAGAATACGAGAAGCAGGTTAATGAGCTCACCGACTGGCTCGATCGTGCCCGCCACTACGCGCAAGCTCTCGGTCATGGCAGCCCCGGCGATTTTCAGCGCGACCTCCAGCTGGAAGCGCTCGTTCCAGTCACGCGGGGAGAGATGCCCGTGCTGGTCATGGCGGACAAAGCGCGCGACATTCGCAACGCCGTCGAGTTCTGCGATAAGCAAAAGCTGAAAATGATTCTCGCCGGCGGCGCCGAAGCGTACAAAGTAAAAGATCTGCTGCGCTCAAAAAGCATTCCCGTCATCCTCGGCCCCACTCTCACGCTCCCCCACGAGGAGGATGATCCCTACGACCGCTTGCTCACGCAGCCCGCGGAGCTGTTAGCCGCCGGCGTGAAACTTGCTTTCGGCAGCTTCGATAATTCCTTCTCCCGGCGTCTCGGCCAGCAAGCCGCGAATGCCGTTGCCTACGGTCTTCCTTATGACGAAGCATTGAAGGCCGTCACCCTGTATCCGGCCGAGATTTTTGGTCTCGCTGACCAGGTCGGCACGCTTGAGAGCGGCAAAATTGCCAACGTCATCGTCACCAACGGCGATCCCCTCGAGCTCACCACCGAGGTGCGCTACCTCTTCATCAAGGGCCAGCTCACCTCGCTCGACAACAAGCAAAAAGCCCTCTACGAAAAATATCTCAAGCGCCCCAAATCCTAATAAGCGCTGAGACTCAGCAAACGTTAAGTTCTGTTCTTCCGCGCCTGCTACTTTCAGGACAGACTTGGTCGATTTTGAAAATCAGAGGAAACTTTTCCCATCCATCTGCGTTGATATATTTGAACGCCATGTCTTCCTGCAAGCTCGCCATAGCGGCTGTATTTTGTCTTACCGCTTTTGCTGCGAGCGCACCGGCCCAGGACGCTCAAAAAATTGTCGACCAGTACATCAAAGCCGCAGGTGGCTCCAAAGCTCTCGCCAAAGCCCGAACAATCACCATCGAAGGCACGTTCCAAACGCCCGACGGCAAGTCCGGAACCTACACGCTCAACACCAGGCTGCCCAACCGTTATTACTCCGAACTCGTCGCCGGTGACATCAGCTTGATCGAAGCGTACAACGGCAAGTCCGCCTGGCATCGCACCGCGAGTGGCGAATTCGCCACGCTCGTCGGCGCTGACGGCAGCCAACTCGAAGCCGCCGGGCAGTACTACAATTCGCACCTCGTCGACGCCAGGAAAAATAAAATCGGCCTCGGTTTTGCCGCCTTCTCCAAAGTGCGCGGTAGAGACACGCTGGAGATCGAAGTCACCACCGCGAGCGGCGTAAAGCGCCACGTCTTCTTCGATGCGCAGACGCACCTTATCCTGCAAGAGTCAGCCACCATCGGCGGCATCGACGAGCAGATTCTTTACGACGACTACCGCCCCGTGAACGGACTGAAAATTCCCTACAAAATCGAGCTGCACCGCGGCACGGAAACCTACGACATTGCCGTGACGCGCGCGGAGGTAAATGGCACGGTCGGCGAGCGTGTCTTCGACTTCCCCAAAAAATCGCAAGTCCGACTCCCTGATTTGAAATCGCTCTTCAAAGAGATCGACGACAACCAAAAAGCCATCGACAAAATCAAGGAAAACTACGCCGGCACCCGCAGTGAGGAAGAAACTCAGTTCGATAAGACCGGAAAAATCACCAAGCGTGAGCTCAACGAATTCACCTTTTTCTACTTAAGCGGGCAAGAGGTCTCCACGCTCGTAAAAAAGGACAGCAAGCCACTTAGCGAAGAAGAGCAAAAGAAAGAAAACGAGAAGGTGCAGAAGGAAATCCAGAACATCCAAAAGCGCGATGCCAAGAAAGAGGCCAAGGAGGAAAAGGCCAAGGAAGAAGGGAAGGAGAAAAAAGACGACGACGATGTCGGCATCGAGACTTTTCTTCGCGCCTGCCAATTCGTTAATCCGCGGCGCGAGCGCTTCCGCGGCCAGGACGTCCTGGTCTTTGATTTCGAGCCCAATCCTGACTTCAAGCCTCACAAATTAGCGGAGAAAGTAGTTCACGAGCTCGCCGGCGTTGTCTGGATCGATGAAAAAGCCCACGACGTCGCTCGCCTGGAAGCTTATTTCGTGGGAGATTTCCGTTTCGGCGGCGGTGTGATTGCCAATTTGCAGAAGGGCACCAGTTTCGTTTTCGAACAGGCCTATATCAACAATGAGGTCTGGTTGCCCACCTACGAAGAAGCCCACGTAGGCGTGCGCGTCCTGCTGGTGAAAGCCTTCAAGGTCAATGAAGTGACGCGTTACTCCGATTATAAAAAATTCAATGTCGAGAGCATCGGTGCAATCGGCAAGCCCAAGGACTCGGTCAATCCGCCCGCCACTGAGGGCGCAGTTCCAAAGCCTCGCTAGCAAAACTACCCGGGCCGCAGTCTAAATCAGCTCTTGCTCGTCGCAACGCCTCGGTCCAACACCTCGCGCACCTTCTCGCTAAGCGCGCTCGGCGTGAACGGCTTCTGCAGAAACGCTACACCCTCTTCCAGCATTCCATTCGGCACGCCTGCCTGCGCAACAATGCTGAAGGTATAGCCCGACATATACAGCACGCGCATCTTTGGATGCTGCGCGGTCAATCGCTTGGCCAGCTCGCGTCCGCTAGTCCCCGGCATAATCAGATCGGTCAGCAACAAATGAATCTTCGCCGTGTGTCTCGCGCACGTGCTCTCTGCCTCTTCAGGGCTCGATGTGACCAGCACTGTATAGCCTTTTTCGGACAGCGCCATCCGTGCAAGCTCTCGCACTTGCGGGTGGTCTTCCACCAGCAAAATTGTCTCGGATCCTCTTTGTTCTCCGCTCGCAGGCTTGACGGGCTGCAGCGATTCCGGTTCCTGTTCCACGAGCGGCAAATACACCTTGAACGTCGACCCGTGCCCCAGCTCGCTATAAACCCAAATGTATCCCCCGCTTTGCTTCACAATGCCGTAGGCAGTTGAGAGCCCCAATCCCGTTCCGCGCCCGTTCTCCTTCGTCGTATAAAACGGCTCGAAAATGTGCGCCACCGTTTCCGGACTCATTCCTGTCCCGGTGTCCGAAACCGCCAGCATCACATAACGCCCGGGCTTCATCGTGGCATGTTCGCTGGCGTACGCCGCATCCAGCTCCACATTCGCCGTTTCCACCGTCAGTTGCCCGCCATTCGGCATGGCATCCCGTGCGTTCACCACCAAATTCATGATCACTTGTTCCATCTGCCCGGGGTCTGCTTTGATCGTCCCAATATTTTTTCCCGGAAGGGCCGACATCTGAATGCCTTCATCCATCAATCGCCGCAATAACTTGTCCAATCCCATCACGATGCTGTTCAGGTCCACCAGCTTCGGCTGCAAAACCTGCCGCCGGCTGAATGCCAGCAGTTGCCGCACCAGCGTGCTGGCGCGCTCCGCGGCGTCCTCGATGCGCTCCACGTCCGCCTGTAGCTCCGGCGAAATCTTCGGCCTGTTCAGCGCGAGCTCCGTATAGCCCTTGATGATCGTCAAAAGATTGTTGAAGTCGTGCGCGATTCCGCCAGCCAGCCTGCCGATCGCTTCCATCCGTCCCGCCCGTTGCAGTTGCACCTCAAGCTGCTTGCGGTCCGTGATGTCCACAATGATTCCTTCCATCAACGGATGCGCATTGCTCCCTTCCACCACCACCGCAGTGTCGCTCACCCAAATTACCCGGCCATCTTTGCGGATCACGCGATACTCTGCCTGAAAACGCTCCCCGCGCTGGCTCGTCTCTTCCGCGGCTTCCACGATTTTGTGATCTTCCGGATGCACATGCCGCGTCCACGCTCGCGAGTCCGTCAGCCATTCTTCCGGCGAAAATCCAAATATCGTTTCCACTTGTGGGCTGACGTACAGCCATTCTCCGTGCATGCCCAGCTCTGCGATGTAGCTGATGGCCGCCACCTGTTCGACCAGCGTGCGGTACTTCGCTTCCGCTTGCGCGCGCGCGTTTTCCGCTTCGCGCCGCGCGCTCACGTCCCGGCTGACACAAACCACGCCGCCTTCCGGCAACGCCGTAATCGCCATTTCCACTGGCAACGCGGTTCCATTCCGCCGGTGAAGGTTCACTGCTCCATACCACTTTCCACTTTTTCGCAGAGACTCGCGGACCTCCTCTTCCCGTCTCCGCACGTCTTGCCGAGCGTAAACTTCTCTCCACGGCCTGCCCACGATGGATTCCGAAGTTTCGTATCCCATCATCTGTGCGAACGCCGCGTTAGTGTAGGTATGCCGGCCATTTATATCTACAATCGCGATTCCGTTCACTGCGGAATCCATTGCGCGATTGTGGCGTCGCAGCGTGTCCTCCGTCTGGCTCTGCCTGTACTGCGTGACTCCCAGCCGCGCTGCATAGCACACAATCGAAACGCCTAACAGCGCGAACCGTACGGCGCGCCATTCTGTTCCGAGTTGCGCGACCTGCAGCAGTACGATTAGCGGCCCCAGCGCCAAAGTCGTATTCGTTAGCGCCAAGTCCCCAAAACTGTTCAGCCGCAATCGAGGCAAGCCCTGCTTTGTTGGCTCCGGTCGCCAGCTCGCTGCCCATAACCCGAAACCTAGTAGCGGGACCGTCCAAGCGATATCTAACCAGGTGCCGGTGGTCAAATTCCTGACCAGCTGCACATAACTGGCGACGCACGCCGAGATTGTAAATATCAGCAGATAGATCGCGAACCCGCGATACAGCTTGCGAACGTGCGGGACGCGCGCACGCGCCGCCTGAATAAGCGCCAGCACTGCCAGCGCCATATTCTCTCCAGTTTCCACGAATAGCTCGCGCATATAGGCGCTGCGCGTGTCCATGTGCCGAGCCGGTAGATAATAAAATCCGAGGTAGATAAAAAAGAAGACGATCCCGATCTGCACAAAATCAAGCACCGACTCTAAATCAAAGCCGGACGAGTCTTTGTCTTGGTTCAAAAATACGGCCAAGGCAAAAAAAATCGCCTGCGTGCCGAACAGGAATCGCACCACCGAGCCTGTCGGCGGTTCCACGTGCGGCACAGTCTCGTAGTACATCCATCCGAGGTTCGCCACTCCCCAGACAATCAGTCCGCAACCGACGAAGAGCCAGAAGGACCGGCTAAGTCCCGACGCGCGGCGAAATGCCGCAAATGCCGTTCCTGCCGCGAACACGCAAGCTGCTGTTTGCAGTAAATTTCCGGTCAGGGTTCCCGCGGTAGAGCCTCCCAAGATGGGAGCTGCAAGCACATGCAGGATTACGATGGCCAGCGCCAAAACAAACAGCTTTCGGAACATCCCAAGGTGCTCCCTCGACTGTTGGTTACGATGTATTGCTTACGATAAATTGTAGGGTAAACGTTTAACCGATTAGGAGACTTTCGTTCTTTATCGTAACCCAAGAGGAAACAGCTATATCCGCTTATGTCTTCCCGCCAAGGTAGGAAGCCGCGCCTTCTAGAAAGGCGGCGCAATTCGCGGGGAAATACTTGTATCTAGGCGCTTTAGCGCCCTTCGAACGGATAGCGATCTTGCGATTGCACGGCTGCCGCAACTTGCCGCCGCAGGGCAATTGTGTCCACCGGCGCACGCTTGCCAAAACGCTTCAGCACCGCCATCTGCGTTGTCAGCATGTCGCCTTCATGCACCGCCGTCACCGCGCGCCGGGCTTCGTGCTCCACTCGCTCCGCGGCCTCGGCGATAAACACTCGTGCCGCGTCAATCATGGTTTGCGTGGCGGATTCGCCCTTCGCCGCCGCGGCTTTCTGCGCGCGCAGCAGGCAGGACTCCATCGCATAAATTTCCATCACGATGTTCGCCAGCGCGGCGATCAGTTCCTGCTCCTCTGCCAGTTTTTCGCGGAATTTCTGCACCGCGCCGCCTGCCGCCTGCAAAAACATCTTCTTCGCGTTCGCCACCACCCTCGCCTCATCGGCAAGCACGCCTTCCGGCGCTTCCTCAAACGACGGGCCCGCGAGAATCTCGTCCGCAAGCTTCATTGCCGCGGGTATCAACGCCAGTTGCCCGCTCATCGCGCGCTTCATCAGCATCTGAATGATCAGCATGCGGTTGATTTCGTTGGTGCCTTCGAAAATCCGGTTGATGCGCGAATCGCGATATGCGCGGCACACCGGATAGTCCTCATGGAATCCGTAACCGCCAAAAACCTGCACGGCTTCGTCCACCACGTAGTCCAGCATTTCGCTGCCATATACCTTGGAGATGGAACTCTCGATCGCGTACTCCTCCAGCACTTTCATCGCGTTCTGGATCTTGTCTCCGCCGGATGCGGAACCCGCCGACATCGCCCCTTCAATATTTCCCGCCGAGCGGTACACCATCGACTCCACCGCAAAAATCTGGATGGCCATCTCCGCCAGCTTTTCCCGGATCAGTCCAAATTCACCAATCTGTTTGCCGAACGCTTTGCGCTCTTTCGCATACTTCGACGAAGTCGATAGCACGTTCTTGGCCCCGCCCACGCACGATGCCCCCAGCGTGAACCGGCCCGAATTCAAAATGTTGAACGCCACAATGTGCCCGCGCCCGATTTCATGCAGCACGTTTTCCTTGGGCACCTTGCAGTTTTCCAGGAAAATCGGCGTCGTCGAGCTGCCGTGAATCCCCATCTTGTGCTCTTCATTGCCTGGCTTGAACCCGGGGAACGTCCGCTCCACGATGAACGCCGTAAATTTCTCGCCGTTGATCTTCGCGAACACCACATACACGTCCGCGAAGCCGCCGTTGGTGATCCACATTTTCTGGCCATTCAAAATGTAGTGCGTGCCTTCGCTGTTTAGTTCCGCGCGAGTAAGTGAATTCTGCGCGTCCGATCCCGCCTGCGGCTCGGACAAACAGTACGCGCCGATCAGTTCGCCGGTGGCCAGCTTCGGTAAATATTTTTTCTTCTGTTCTTCCGTCCCGAAATAAACGATTGGCAGCGTTCCAATGCCCGCATGCGCCCCATGTGTTACCGCAAAACCGCCATAAAGCGAAAGCTTTTCCGTCAGTACCGTGGTCGCAATCTTGTCCAGGCCCGCCCCGCCATACTGCTCCGGCACTCCGCCGCCCATCAAGCCCAGCTCGCCGCCCTTCTTCACCAGCGACGCCATCAAGCCTGGCTTTTTGTTCTCCAAATCCTTCACCAGCGGCAGAACTTCCTTCACCACAAATTCTTCCGCCGTCTGTCCAATCAGCTTCTGGTCGTCGGTGAGATCCGCCGGCGTAAACACATCCCCCGGCTGCGGCGATTCCAGCAAAAAGCTTCCGCCCTTAGCCGCCGGCTTGGTGAAGGTTGCAGTAGCCATCGATTTCTCCTTCGATCTGCGCGATAGGCCGAATCCCTTGACTCTCCCTGTGATAAACCACGGGCGCCTTTAAGTCTACGCCTCGCACGATTCGTCAAGCAATTATGCTGGGCTTTCTTCTCTGTGACCTCTGTGCTCTCTGCGCGCTCTGTGTTAATTCTTTCTTTTGCATCCTTACCCATGCCCGCCCAAAAGGCTATAGACCAATAGTCCCAACACAATCACCGTCACAACCACATACGTCCTATCTCGCTGGTAAAGGAATGCCACCACCGAAAATGCCACTCGCGCGATTGGCGTGGCAATCAGGATCAACAAACCCAGTTGAATCAGCCCCCTGCCACGAAACGCGAGCGCCTCATGGAAAATCCCGGGGACCGTGCGTAGCTCCTCCGGCTCTCCTTGAAACACGTGATAGTTCGTAACCGGCTCGGGGTGGCGCGCAAGGAAAACCACACCACCGGCCAGCACGAACGCCGCGGCCAAAATCACGCCGGTCCGCAACAGCCGGCCCATTATTTCGTCCATGCGCTTTTCTGCGTCTTCGATCATCGCTTCCTTACATCGATACTTCTTTACTTCACCCCGTTGTAAATCATCTCCAGCGCCAACACCGCAATCACGCTGCTGAACACCAGCCGCAATACCTTAACCCGCGCACGCGCCAGCACGCGCGCTCCAATCAGGGAGCCAGCCAGAACCCCCAGCATCACCGGCATGGCGAGCCCCGGATCGATGTAGCCACGCCGCAAATAAACTCCCGCGCCCGCTGCGGCCGTCACTCCGATCATGAAATTCGATGTTGTGGTCGACACTTTGAATGGCAGCTTCATCGCCCTGTCCATCGCCAACACTTTCACCGCACCCGAGCCAATCCCCAACAAACCTGAAAGCACCCCAGCCACAAACATAAGCCCGAACCCCTGCGGCACTCCGCGCACGTGATAGCTTTCGAGTCCATTCGGAGTTGGATACGTGCTGTCCATCCGCAACAATGTGGCGATGTGATCCGGTCCAACGTTTCCGCTGGAGTGCTCGTGTTCCGTCATGGAAGCGTACGCGGAATAGAGCAGCACTATACCGAAGATGATCGAGATCACCGAAACGCGCAGGTGCAGGACCAGCGCGGCGCCCACCAATGCACCGACCGTGGTGGCAATCTCCAGAAACATTCCGACGCGCACATTGGAATATCCCTCGCGCACGTATGCCGCAGCCGCGCCGCTGGAAGTGGCAATCACCGAAACCAGCGCAGCCCCAATCGCATAGTGAATGTCCACGCCAAATGCCACGGTGAGTAGCGGCACAACCACCACGCCGCCGCCAAGCCCGGTAAGGGCGCCCAGGAATCCCGCCAGCAGCGCGCCCGAGCCAACCAGGGCCGTAAATTCGAGCGTGTTCACGGATGCCGTCCTACATCCTCATCAAGCTTTAGCTCTAGGCTTAAGATTGCCAGCCGCCAGCCAAGGAATGTCTACTGCGCCGTTGGCCGCTGCGTGCCGTCCTTGAAGGAGATCAACAGAAAGCTGGAATGAGTGCCGAGAAAATCGACGATGCGGCGGTGCTGGCCCGCTGGCATCCAGAGCACGTCGCCGCCATGAAGAAACGAGATATGCTCGCCGGCAAGATTGGCGTCGAGATTGGCGTTGGTCAGCGCAACCAGGAGCGCATCCACCTTGGGTGCGGCGTCGACGTAATCGCTTGCGCTGGCCACTTTGTAGAGATCGACGCGAATCTCATCGGTTTCAAAACAGGGAACAGGGTCGTCAACTGGATCGGCCGCTGTCTTCCTGGCGCGGTCATTGCTGCTTGCGATTTGCTGTTGCGGGCAATCGGTCGGTTGTCCGGGCATCACTTCCTTGCAGACATTTTTCGCTGTGCCTTGCGGGCGGACCAGCTCCACGGTGATGTTATGGAACGGAAGGCCGGAGTCGGTGCGCACGAGGTGCGTGAATTTTCCCGGCGAGAAGTGCGTCTCGCCATCTTCCAGAACCTGGTGCAGTTCCGGTTTGCCTACGATGGCGTTGATGATGTCCGCGGGACCGAGCGTGATGTACAGATACGGGAGGTCGTGCTGGTGCGGCAGCGTGAAGTCCAGACCCGGCACCATCACGTTGTAAACGTGCGTAAAATCATTTTGCAGCACCAAGCGATGATGCGGTTCTTCGTTGATGGGAACGGGTCCTGCCGGGGCCGTGGGATTCTGCGGCGGAAGATAGGATGGCGGCGCCTGCGAAGGATTGGCCGCCTGCGGAGGAGTGGACGAAGGAGCTTGCGCTTGCAGCGAGGTTTGGAACATGGCGCAGAGCAGTACGGCACAAATGAGACGAAGGGCTGGTTTCATGGAGAAAGAATCGTACTTGGCGGATGGCTGCATGACAAGTTAAACGCGGTGAAATAGTGGAGCGTTGCAGGCGCGCCTGCACATCACCGTTTATTAATGTCGATGATCGAAGTCTCGCTGTATGTGTAATGGTCAGGAGAGCCGCTCGAAGATGCCGGCGGCGCCCATGCCTCCGCCGATGCACATGGTGACCATGCCGTAGCGGGCGTTTTTGCGCTGCAGATCGCGGATCAGCGTGGCGGTGAGTTTGGCTCCAGTGCAGCCAAGCGGGTGGCCGAGGGCGATCGCGCCACCGTTGGGATTTACGCGCGCGGGATCGAGGGCGGCTTGCTGGATTACGGCGAGGGATTGCGCGGCGAACGCTTCATTGAGTTCGATTACTGCGATATCACTGAGAGAGAGACCGGCGAGCTTCAGCGCCTTGGGAATCGCGAAAACAGGGCCGATGCCGAACTCCTCGGGCGGGCAGCCGGCGGTGGCGTAGGCGACAAATCGCGCGAGCGGCTTTAGGCCGAGAGCGTTGGCGCGGGTCTCGCTCATGACCACGGTGGCGGCGGCGCCGTCGCTCATAGGTGAGCTGTTTCCGGCGGTTACGGTGCCCTTGGCGTGGAAGGCAGGCTTTAGTTTGGCGAGGACTTCGAGAGAAGTATCGGCGCGGGGAAGTTCGTCGGTGTCGAAGGTGAACGTCTGCGTCGTCGGTTTGACCGGCCCACCCTTTGCGCCAACACCGCGCAAAGGATGGGGCACCCCAGAACCGGAAGACGCGGCGCCGTTGCCGTTACGGTTCGGGAGCGACGTGATTTTCACTTCTACGGGAATGGTTTCGTCTTTGAAGTTTCCGGCGGCGATAGCGGCGAGGGCTTTTTTGTGGGAATTGGCGGAGAACTCGTCGGCTTGTTCGCGGGTGATGCCGAATTTACGGGCGATATTTTCGGTGCCGAGTCCCATGTTGATGTAGGCGTCGGGATAGTGGTCGACGAGCCAGGGATTGGGGGAAATTTTGTTGCCGCCCATGGGCACGAGGGACATAGATTCGGTACCGCCGGCGACGATGATTTCGGCGGAGCCGCCGCGAATGCGCTCGGCGGCGAGGGCGATGGCTTGCAGTCCGGAGGAGCAGAAGCGGTTGATGGTCATCGCGGAGGTCTCAACGGGGAGACCGGCGCGGAGCGCGGCGATGCGCGCGACGTTCATGCCTTGCTCGCCTTCGGGCATGGCGCAACCGAGGATAACGTCGTCGATTTGCTTGGCGTCGACGGCGGGCACGCGCGAGAGGACTTCTTTTATGGCGAGCGCGGCAAGATCGTCTGGGCGCGTGGCGCGAAGGGAACCTTTGTAGGCGCGACCGACCGGAGTGCGAACTGCGGAGACGATGACGGCTTCAGGCATGACGGATCACCTCGCGGGGCGCTCGGAGTGGCCGGCTAAAGCCTGCCGCTACAGCATCGGCGAGCGCAAGGAGTATTGTTCGCCGCGTGGGGAGAAATTGCAAATGAGCGCGCTTCCGGCATTCAACTAGCGGCGACGGGTTGCTCGTCGGGCTGGGTTTCTTGTTCGGCTCCTTGTTCGGCCTCTTGTTCGTCCACGGCTTCGGGTTCCGGGGCGGGGTAGGCGGCGCGGACGGTTTCCTGCCATGCGCGGACATCGCGGTGCGCGAGATTGGTTTCGTAGCGGATGTGTTTTTGGCTGTATAGAAGGAGTTGGGCGAGGTAGGTGAGGTTTTCGGCGCGGCGGGCGGGGATGTGGCCATTGGCGACGAGCTTAAAGAGTTTGCCGATGACATGATTGATGTCGGTGGTGGTGCGGAATTCGCCGGAGATAGATTCGAGTTCCTGGCCGATCTCGTCCTGGGCAAGGAGCTGCTGCTCTTCGCGAGCGTGGACGAGGCAGAGCGAAGGATGAGATTCGTGACGGAACATGCGGCACTGGCGGCCGTCGGCGAAAGAGAATTGGCAGAGTTTGGTTGGATCGACGGCGTTTCTGGAACGAGACTGTTTGTTGGATTTCATTTAGAGCTCCAAGAGAGAAGTGGGGATGTAAAGAAGTAATGAGGTAATGAAACCGGAGGGGTACACCCCCCTGTTTTTTTGTATGTGTGGCAGGGAAAGGACTTAAGGCATTTGATCTCCGTGGGTGATTGTCGTGATCCCGGATGGGGCACTTACGGCACATCGGGAAGTTACGGGCAAAAACTAAGGGCAACGGATTTAACACAGAGGGCACTGAGTTCGGACACAGAGGGCACGGAGAAACCTATTTCCGGCTGCGATTGAGATTGCACAATGTGTGGGGAGGCCGTCGGGGCACAGTCAGAAATGGCTGTGCTCCCGAGGCTCGTGTGCCGCGCGTTGACGTTAATGGTCGCCGAAATATTGGACGTGGACGTAGGTGCCGAGTCTGGAGTTGTAGGCCAAGTACCAGCCGTCGTGGTCGGGATCTTCGTAGATGACGATGGGATCGCCGTCCCAATTCCAGTCGTCGGTGTAGTCGTAATCGTAGGGAGCTACGCCGAAATAGAAGCCGCCGAACCAAAAGCGCTCGCGATCTCCTCCGCCAAGGTGATAGACGTGGCCGCGGCCAAAGCCGCCGGTGAAGCGGCCGTGTTCCCAGGGATGATCGAGATGATAGTGCGTGTCGCCGCGACCGGAATTATGGCCGACCCAAGTGCCATCGTGGTGGACGTGAGGCGCATCCGGATGACCTTGCCGATCGCGGAAGGAGCGAGCGTTGTCTTGCGGGTGGGCGTCCGAGCCGCGATTATCGGAACCGCGATTTTGGGAGCCGCGATCCTCCGAGCCGTGAGACGGGGAGCTTCGTGCGGGAGCGGGACCGTGGTCGGGAACGTGGCCGCCGCCTACATCATGGGCACCGCCGCCGTGAGCACCACCGCCGCCACCACGCTGCGCGGCAGCGCCGGCAGGGAAGAACGCGGACGCGGCAAGCGCGAAGAGCAGGGTGAGTGAAGCTATGAGGTGCTTCATGAGGTGTCCTCCTGAAACAGTTCGTAACACCGCTACGACAGGCCAGCCCTCGGCAGGACTTTGGTGGCCCTACTATGGGATGGCAGGAGCGGTGCGGTTGGTTACAAGAATAGCTGCGAGATGGGGGGCAGGTGTCGTGTTAGAGATGCGTAGCTAGAGCCGAAGAATCGAACGCTAAACGCCGCGACGACTTACAGGCCGAGGTGGTCGAGCTGATAGCGGCCTTTGGCGATGATTTGGTCGGAGTCGATCCAGACGTCGCAGTTGCGGGTGAGGACGTCGACGTGGGTGCGTGATTTCCAGTCGGCGTGGGTCTGGCTGCCGTAGGGATCGCCGAAGGCGATGTGGACGCCGGGAAATTTTTCGTCCTGAAGAAGAATGCCGATCATTTCGGAAAGACCGAGGTTGGTGCCGAAAGCGAGTTCGCCGACGCGATCGCTATTTTCATCGGTGTGGCAATAGTCCCAGAATTCGTGTTCGAGATCTTTGCGTTCGCACGCGACATGCTTCAGGCGGGCGCCTGCGATTTCGAGGACCAAGGGCGTGCGCTGCAAGTCGCCGTACTTGCCATTGAAGTGGTCGCCGGCGGTAGCGTCACAGACGAAGGTGCCGTCGACGGTGGCTGGCGTGGTGAAAACTTCGCCGGCGGGAAGATTGGACCAGTAGCGCGGACTGATGAGGCCGCTGGTCTTGACCCAGTCGAGGCCGCGATCGAAATGCGCGGCGAATTGGGTGCCGGCTTCGGTTCTTACCGTGAGCGTTTCGGCGCGGAGCATGCGTTCGCGGAGCTTGTCGCTGAGGCGATCAACCATACGGTAATCGGCGCGCATGCCCTGCCGCATGATTTCCGGGGTGACGCCGACCATGTGGGCGTAGCGGATTTGTCGGCGCTCGACGACTTTGACGATGGCCATGCGGGCGCTGAGTTCGCCGGGCTGCGGAGTCATGCAGAGAATGCCGACGTCGGCGGCTTCAAGCGCTTCGAGCACGGGAGCAGGGGCGGCGCGCATCGGGCGCGGGCCAAATTCTTCGAGCAAGAGCGCGATGCTGGCGGCGTGAACATTTTCCAGGGCGGCTGCTAGGCTTGCGGCGACGGCGCGGCTGGGTTCATCGGCGATGAGAGCGACGTGCTCGCCGGGTTGGATGGCGAGGCAAGTTTCGACGGCGTTTTGCGCGCCGGGGAACAGGTCGGATTGTGGAGCTCCGAAGCCCATATTCAATTTTAGTTCAGGTATCAACCTTTATGAAAGTCTTCGATCGTGAAGCCGGCATCCTTCAGAATCCGGAGAAACAAACCTTTGGGCAAATCCTTGCCGCGGTGCACCGGAACAACTACGGTTTTGCGATCTGGATGCTTCAAAATTAAATGGGAACCAGTTTGGCGGTTTTCGGTGTATCCGTTATGGAGGAGAAAGCTCAGGAGTTCGCGGGCAGTCGCCATTATTCGATTGCGACTGAAACGGTTTCTGTGTAGACGGTTCGCGCGGTGGGAATCGGTTTTCCGTCCTTCTTGCATTCCTCAATGTAGAGGCGAATACCTTCGAGCATGCTGGATTTAGCCGCATCGATGGAATCGCCAAGACCATAGACGCCCGGCAGGTCCTCGCTATAGGCGTAATACTGACCGTCTTCTTTTTCGATCGCTATGGAATAAGTGTAGTAAGTCATGCAAGCCAAGCGTATCCGGCAATTTGGGGCGAATCAAGCATCGTGCTTGTTCATTTGTTCATCGTGCGGGGTTGGACGCGGAAGGAGGGGACTTGGCCGCCGCCGGAGGTTACGTTGGCGAGGCCGGTGGCGCTGAGGCGGGTGAGGAAGCCGCAGAGTTTGCCGCGAAACAGGTATGGGGCGAAGTCGACGAGCATGTCTCGGAACTCAACGGTATGGTCGGGCGCGATGTAGGGGAAGACTTCGCGGCGAATGGGGATGCGCTCTTGCACGATCCAGCAGCCGGAATTTTCGCCGGGGCGAGCGGCGGAGATGGCGCGACCGATGGCCTGGTCCCAATCGTGTTCGTTGGTTTCCCAGCCGAGGGTGACGCCGCTGCCGCCGTATTCATCGCTGGGTTTGAGCACGAGATTCGAACGGTTTTTGCGAATGAAATCGAGCAGCTCGATATGATCGCCGTAATGGGCGGTGCCGGTATCCGCGACGACGCGGGTCCAGGGAATGTGGCGGCGAATGAGTTCGCGCTCGTGATGCGAAAATAAGGCGCCGTTGCGTTCATCGGTGAGGACGGCAAAGAACGCTTTCACGTGGGGAATCTTGCAGCGGAACGTGTTGGCGACGCAGACGGCATTCGCGGCGTAGGCTTTTACGAGCGCTTCGCACTCTTTTGGGCGCGCGACGATATCGTTTATAAGCACGCGGCGGTAGACGAGATCGATTTTTGTTCCGTGTGCGGAAAGCGTTTGGCCGTCGAAGACAAGGTCGCGGGGGTCGGCGAGCACTACCGGAACGCCCATTTTTTCAAAGCGCTCTTTCAAGATTTCAAACTCGCTCCAGGTGGGGACTTCGCGCCAATCGACGATGGCGATTTGCGGGCGCTTGGACGTGCCGCCCCAATCGAGATAACTCATGACCAGCGCATCGAGCAGCTTGGCGCTGAGTGGATAAGTGTGTACGTCGTAGCGCTTTGAAAACTCGGCCATCATGGGGAGATCGCGGAAAATTTCCGCGAGCGTTTCAGAGTACGCGGCACCGGCCGGGGATTCGCCGTTGTATTCGGCGAATTTGAGGGAGTCCGGGAGAAGAAAAGCGTCGAGGCGAGACGCGGTGCTGGCGAAGCCGTAACCGGCGTGGAGGCGCGCGAGGCGTTCTTCTTCGGGGCGGAGATGGAATTGCGCGAACAGGGCGCCATCTTTCAGGGCGGCGGCGACGACGCGCTCGCCGAGGGCGGCGATGGTCTCTGCGACGATGCGAACGTGCTGCTCTTCTTCTGGCGAGAGGAAAAACGGGCGCAAGAAGGGGCAATGGACGCGATCGCCAAAGGTGAGCTTGGCGGCACGCAGCCGCGCAAGAAATTGATCGGCAAAGCCCGGCGAATGGCCGAGCACGGGAAGCAGCGCTTCGCGCCAATGTTCGGCGGGCTTCGAGGCCGTCGGGGAAGGGACAGCGGCGCTGGTCATCTGGCTTTGGCTCCGGAGCGATCGGCCTGGGAGACGGCGACAGTTTGAACTGCGGAGGAGGGAGAGGCGGTCATCTGCTTGGAAGCGATCTTTGGCGCGGCGGCGAATCCGGTCGGGGCCCCGATGCCGAGCATTTCTTCCCAGCGCGGCCAAGTATTAGCCACGTTGCCGTGCAGAGCGCGATCGATGACGAGCTTGGCCATTTTTTCGACGACGTGTTCGAAATAAAACTCGGTGATCCGGTCGCGCTCCATATCGGGAGCGGGATTCAGGAAGTCGATGGCGAAGGGAATGCCGTCCTTGATGGCGAACTCGATCGTGTTCATTTCGTAGCCGAGCGCCTGATTGATGGTCTGCGAGTCCTTGACGATGCGCGCGCCGAGACCTTTCGAAAGGTATTCGTGCTCGATGAGGTAGCGGCGTTCCTTGGGATCGTAGCGGACCGGCGTGATGTCGTTTTTTCCGAAGGTGAAGCAGCGCACGTAGCCGGTGAAATCGATAAATTCCTGCAAGGTCATGCAGTAGGGAGAGGTTTTGTCGTAGGCGGCGAGGAGTTCTTCCTTGTTGTTGACCTTGTAGACGTGTTTCCAGCCACCGCCGGAGAAAGGTTTGAGGATGGCGGGGCGGCCGACGTAGTCGAGGAGGCCGTCCCAATCCATCGGATAGGTGAGGTTGTGCAGCGATTCGGAGGTGATATCGACATCGCTGGGATAGCCTTTTTGGGGGAGGAGAACCGTTTTCGGAATGGCAATGCCGAGTTTCGCGGCGGTGGAATAGTTGAAAAATTTGTCGTCGGCGCTCCACCAGAAGGGATTGTTGATGACGTAGGTGCCTTGCAGAACGGCGTGCTTGAGGTAGCCGCGATAGTAATCGACTTCATGGGAGATGCGATCAACGATGACGCTGTATTGCGCAGGCTCGTTCATACGCGTGCCGCCAAGCTTCACAAATTCAGCGGCGACACCGTCGGGTTTGCCGAGTTGGTTGACCTTGACGATGAATGCGGGAGGGAAGCTGTATTCGCGACCGCAGAGAAGGCCAACCTTTTTCATGGTGTGCTCCTGAAACGAAACATGCAAGATCGTGAAAATCTCTCAAACAGATCGGTCGTCCCTACGGGACTCGGGTTTATTTTTGCCTTTGGTACCCAGCACTACGTGCTGGGCTAAAGTCTTCGCCGTCCCTACGGGACTCGGGTTTATTTTTGCCTTTGGTACCCAGCACTAAACGTGCTGGGCTAAATTCTTCGGCGTCCCTGCGGGACTCGGGTCAATCTTGCCTTAGCATCCGGCGCTAGCGTGCTGGGCTAAATTCTTCGCCGGTCCTACGGGATTCGTGGTCACTCTTGCCTGGCACCCCGCACTAAATTCTTCGGCGTCCGTGCGGAACTAGTTAATCGCATGGGCAGAGGAGGCGCGCGGGGCTGTGACTCCTCCGCGAGTCTCATCCACTAAATGCTTCACGACGGCGCGCAGGTCGCCGGTCTGCTGGTAGACGCGAAGCTGGCGCTCGGCGCTAGTGCCCTCGTTGAGAATGGTGTGCACGTATTCAACGGCGCTGCGGCTGCCGAGTTCGTCCACGACGTCATCGACAAAGGCGAGCAGCTCGACGGCGAGGTCGCGCATGGGCACTTCGGCTTCCTTGCCGAAGTCGATGAGCTTGCCTTCGATGCCGTAGCGCGCGGCGCGCCACTTGTTCTCTTCGATGAGGGCGCGGCGGTAGAGGCGGAAGCTCATGTTGCCGGTGTAGAGGCGGTGCAGCTTGACGACGATGGCCTGGGTGAGCGCAGCGATGGCCACGGCTTCTTCGACTTTGGTGGTGACATCGCACATGCGGAATTCGAGAGTGCCGAAGGCGGGATGCGGGCGGACGTCCCACCAGATCTTCTTGCCGCTGTCGACGCAGTTGAGCTTGACAAGAAGGTTGAGAAAATTTTCGTAGGCGCTCCAGGATTCGAATTGCTCGGGAACGCCGGTGCGCGGGAAACGGCGAAAGACAGTGGTGCGGAAAGATTTCAGGCCGGTGTTGCGGCCCATCCAGAAAGGCGAGCTGGTGGAAAGCGCGAGAAGGTGGGGAAGAAAGTAGCGGACCATGTTCATCATGTCGATCGTGGTCTGCTTGTCAGGCATGGCGACGTGGACGTGCATGCCGAAGATCAAGAGGGAACGCGCGAGTTGCTGCAGTTCTTCGACGATGTGCTGGTAGCGCTCGCCGGGGGAGATGACCTGGTCGATCCAACTGGAAAAAGGGTGCGTGCCGGCGGCGGCGACTTGCAGGCCTGCGCGCTCAGCGGCAGCGACCAGTTCGCCACGAGTGCGATGCATCTCGATGCGGAGCTCAGCAACGTTTTCGCAAATTTTTGTGCCGGTCTCGACGATAGACTGGTGCATCTCATGCTTCACTTGCTCGACGATGTCCGGCGAAGCGGCGGAGACGAGCTGCATGACGTGAGAGCGGAGCTCGCAGGTGGCGGGGTCAATGATCTGAAATTCTTCTTCTACGCCGATGGTGAAGCGGTGAGCCATGGGGTGGCCCTCCGGGACCGTGTGTTGTAGGGGACTGCCAGCGCGTATCATACGCCGCTGGTGGGGAAATTACATCTTCAGGTAGCGGGGCGAAGCGCAGTTCGACGGTACGGGCTCGGTCGATGGCAATCGAGACGACGCTACGTTCGGTCAAATCCTGAAGTCGCAGCCGGGGCGCATCTCGCAGGTCGCTCTCAAGTTGCAGTTTTAAATAAGAGCAGGGCTGCAGGAATAGGCTAAAAAAGGCGGGGCGACACGGATGTCCGCCCCGTTGAGCCCGTTAACTTGTTGGACCGCAGCCGGCGAAGCTACTACCTAGGCAGCGCCCATGGCGCGGCGCTGCTGGAAGCACTCGCGGCAGAAGACGGGCCGACCCTGAGTTGGACGGAAGGGCACGGTCGTTTCCTTGCCGCATTGCGAACAATTGGTTTTGGTTTCGGAGCGCATCGGGGAGCTGCCGCCTCCTCCACCGCCACCGCCTTCGGCGCGCTTGGCCTTGCAGGCCTTGCAACGCTTGGGCTCGTTCTTGAAGCCCTTGTCCGCAAAGAACATCTGCTCGCCCGCAGTAAAAACAAACTCGGCACCACACTCCGCACACTTCAGGACCTTGTCATGGTATTCCATCGAGCCGCTCTCCCTAGACCCGGAAAGGGCAGGGGGATGGGCGCACTTTGCACCATGGGCCTGGGAACATGGGGGAACCGTCTCGGAGGACCGAGACGGTTCCCTTGGGCCTGCGGGCACGAAGCTGCAAGAGAAACCCAAACGACTCTGCCTTAGGGGGCCTGATTCTCGGAAGTGCGGCGCCGAGCCGCGACGTGGAGGGGAGGTTAGTCCGCTTCGCGCCGCTGCTTCTTGCGCAGTCGCTTCCGCGAAAGCGCTTCTTTTGCCCGGCGCTTCTCGCCAGGCTTCATGTAGAAGCTGTGCTTCTTGATTTCCTTGATGATATCTTCCTGTTGCACCTTGCGCTTAAAACGGCGCAGGGCATTTTCCAGAGATTCACTCTCTTGGATGATGACTTCTGCCACTGTATTAATTCACCCCCAATCCGGTTCCGGATTGGAAACTGTGCGGTGTCTCTCGCTACTACGCACCGCCCCTGAAGATTATCGCACGAGGTAGATGGCATCTTCTAATCAATTAGGGGCTAGGAAGTCAAGCAATCTTTGTGGCCAATGAGGAATTAGGGTGGGTGGTGGGGTGGGGATGTAACGCAGTAGTGAATGGACCAGGATGCTAACGCTATTCTAATATCAGAGCCGAATACAGTTTTTCGGGGCTGGCCAGGAACGGACTATTCCGGCAGGCATTTGTCTTTTTACGCCGTTCTGTTGTTAGAATGTGCCGCTCCACGATAGTGCGTCCACGGGGGTCACCATGTCCGAAATGCGTGATGCCATCGGAGTTTTGCTTGCCGGAGGGCAGGGTGAACGGCTGTGGCCGCTGACGCGCGATCGCGCCAAGCCGGCGGTTCCGTTTGGCGGGCTGTATCGCATCATCGACATCACGCTTTCCAATTGCATCAATTCGGATCTGCGGCGTGTTTTCGTCCTGACGCAGTACAAGGCGCTCAGCTTGAATCGTCACGTTCGCGCGGGATGGTCGCCGCTGGCGGGGCTGGGCGACTACATCGAAGTGTTGCCGCCGCAGATGCGCGTGTCCCAGCAGTGGTATCAGGGGACAGCGGACGCGGTGTATCAGAATATTTATTCGATCGGCAGTGAACGGTCGAAATTCGTTTTCATCTTGTCCGGCGATCACATCTACAAAATGAATTACAGCCGCATGCTGCAGCAGCATGTGGATTCCGGAGCGGATGTGACGGTGGCCACGATTGAAATCCCGACGCAAGAGGCGGCGCGGCAATTTGGCGTGATTGAAGTCGACAAGGAATGGCGCATCGTGGGATTCGAAGAAAAGCCGGCTGCGCCTAAAGAGTCGCCGCACCACAAGGGCCATTGCAATGCTTCGATGGGAATCTACATTTTCAACACGCACCTGATGATCCCGATTTTGCTGGCGGACTCCGAGGATCCCAAATCCGCGCATGACTTCGGCAAAGACATTCTGCCGCGCATCATCAGCAAGCACCGCGTGTTTGCCTTTAACTTCATCGACGAGAATCGCAAGGACGCGCTGTACTGGCGCGACGTCGGCACACTGGATGCGTATTACGAAGCCAACATGGATCTGGTTTCCGTGTCGCCAATCTTCAACTTGTACGACAAGGATTGGCCTCTGCGCACCTGGCAACAGCAATATCCGCCGGCGAAGTTCGTGTTTGCCGATCCGGAGCGCATGGGCGTGGCGCTCGATTCGATTGTGGGAGGCGGATCGATCGTATCCGGCGGACGCGTGCAGCGCTGCGTGGTGGGCTACGACGTGCGCATCAACAGCTACTGTGAAGTGTCGGACTCCATTTTGTACAACCACGTGAACGTCGGGAGGCACTCGCGCATTCGGCGCGCAATCATCGATCGTCACGTGATGCTGCCGGAGCGTACGGAGATCGGCTACGACACGGAGGCGGACCGGCGGCGCTTCCATGTAACGGATTCCGGAATTGTCGTGGTGGTGCGGCAGGAATCATTGATCGAAGAACCGGAAGTGGCATGAGAGAGTAATCAGCCGTCAGCGGTCAGCCTAAGAGAATACGAATTTGTTTGGCTGGCAAGCTCGGGTCTTTCCCGTTTTAGATCCTTCCTTTGCGCTTAGGTTTGTCGCAGGAGTTCCTGTAAAATCCTTCGTTTGCGGTTACCTCAGGAGACCAAACTGATGTCGACGAAGATCACACGGGTGCATGCGCGGCAGGTAATTGATTCACGAGGGAATCCAACGGTGGAAGCCGATGTCTATATAGGCGCTGAGGTGCGGGGGCGAGCGGCGGTGCCTTCAGGGGCGTCAACAGGGGAACATGAGGCGCTGGAATTGCGCGATGGGGATAAGTCGCGATATCTCGGCAAGGGCGTGCTCAAGGCCGTCGCGAACGTGAATGGCGAAATTGCGAAGGCGGTTGCGGGACTGGACGCGGGCGATCAGCGCGCTCTGGACAAGCGCATGATTGAGCTGGATGGCACGCCGACGAAGGCGCGCTTGGGGGCGAACGCGATTCTTGCCGTGTCCATGGCCGCGGCGCGCGGAGCGGCCGCCGCGCAGAAATTGCCGCTGTATAAATATTTGGCCAACTATTCAACCGTAAGCTCCGCGAACCTGCTGCCCGTTCCGATGATGAACATTTTGAATGGCGGAGCGCACGCGGACAATTCCGTGGACTTCCAGGAATTCATGGTTATGCCGGTGGGAGCGCCGAGTTTTTCGGAGTCGCTGCGCTGGGGAGTGGAAGTGTTTCACGCATTGAAGGCCGCGCTGAAAAAGCACGGCTACTCCACGGCGGTCGGCGACGAAGGCGGCTTTGCGCCGAATTGCAAGTCGAACGAGGAAGCCATTCAGATCGTGCTGGAAGCGATTGGCGCCGCCGGCTACAAACCGGGCGAGCAGGTGAGCATCGCGCTGGATCCGGCCTCGAGCGAATTTTACGACAAGAGCAGCGGCAAGTATGTTTTCAAGAAGTCGGATAAGTCCGCGCATTCGTCGGCGGAGATGGCGGCCTACTGGACGGCTTGGACAGAGAAATATCCCATCGTGTCGATTGAAGATGGCATGGCCGAGGACGATTGGGCGGGATGGAAGCAGCTGACGCAGAGCGTGGGCAGCAAGTCGTCGAAGAAGAAAATTCAATTAGTGGGCGACGATTTGTTCGTGACGAATACGCAGCGGCTGTCGCGGGGGATTAACGAAGGCATCGCCAATGCGATTTTGATCAAGCTGAATCAGATCGGTACAGTGACGGAGACGATCGACGCCATCGAGCTGGCGCGCAAAGCCGGATACAACTCCATCATTTCGCATCGCTCGGGCGAGACGGAGGACACGTTTATCGCGGATTTGGCAGTGGCCACCTCAGCGGGGCAGATCAAGACAGGCTCGGCTTCACGCACGGATCGCGTGGCGAAGTACAACCAGTTGCTGCGGATCGAGGAAGAACTGGGCGCGAATGCAAAATTTAACGGCAGAGCTGCGCTGAACTAATCACAATTCCAAAACGCTGCGGAGTGCGTCCTCCACCGAGCGTAGGTGCTGTGCGCTGATACTCTCGATTCGAGCAAGGAAGCGCTCTTTAGTCACAGCGCGGATCTGGTCGATGACGGCAACGGCAGGACGTCCCTGGCATGTGAGCGGTACTAAGAGCGGCGGACTGCTCGCCGGAGAGCTGGAAAGCGGAACTACGACCGCAGTACGGCGATACTGATTGACAATGTTTGTCGTCAACACCAGACAAGGCCGTGTTTTACGGATTTCTGAGCCGAGCGCGGGATCGAGTCTTACCCACCAGACTTCGCCGCGGCGCGGAACGCGTCCAGGGCTCGGAGGCTTCGTCGGTGATTGCGTCAAACTCTTTTTCAATGGCTCGAACCTCCGGATCACTGTTCGCGGTTCTGCATGCATCAATTAAAACGCGGTCGCGCGCCGTCAGTTTTTCGCTGAGCGCATCCGCGAGATATCTGGAACGCTCGCGCGCAGGAACCCGGCGCACGAATTGCGACGCTAAGTCCTCAGGGAGCGTGAAGGTCATCTTTCGTGTAGCCATACTGCCATACTACCATAGTTGGGATGATCGAGAGAGAGTCATTCGCGCTTTCGCCTGATTGCCAGTTTCAGGTGTGGGAGGCTTTCCATGAATGTCAGGACCTGTCTGGCGCTCCTCCTGTTGTCGCTGCCATCGGCACTGATGGCTCTGCCGCAATCTGGAGGATCATCGCCTGGGATAACAGCGCCTCCCAAGCTTCTGCGGCTGGTGCACCAGTCCTTTCAACTAGGCAAAGCAGGGGCGCGACAGAAGTCTGAGGTCGCGATGTCGCGCGCCTGCGAGCCGCCTGGCAGTTCCGAATTCCTGGATCGATCTTGAATCTATTACAGGATCGCCGGAAGGGCTGTCCTTCGACCCTTTCGATTCTTTCGAGGAAGTGGAGAAGGCCGGCGCAGAGTGGGGCAGGATCTATACCGGGCATTCCGAAGTGGCACGGCTGCAGGAAGAAATCCGGGCGCTGGTGCTGAACGAGCGCACCGTGATCGCCTTGCGGCGCGACGATGTCGGATACCGCGCGAGTAGCATCGACCTGTCGAAAGTTCGCGTCATGCGCGTGCTGGAAGTGCGGCTATACCCTGGACACGAGAACGACTTCGTCGAAGCGTTTAAGACACTCGCCGCGGCGTACGAAAAAGTTAATTTGGACGCGCCCTGGGTCGTTTACCAGGTGAACGCCGAGATGCCCTCGCCGGCCTTTTTGGTTTTTGTACCGATGAGCGCGCTGCGACAGAATGACGATCTGCTGGCGCGGCGGAAGGATTTGCTGGACGCCCAGGGCGAAGCGGGCGTCGAGGGTATGCAGCAAATCGCGCGCGAATCTTACGCTTCAACGGAGAGCAATCTGTACGCAATCAGCCCGGAAACGTCTCACGTGACGAATGAATTCGCTGCGGGCGATCCGGAGTTTTGGTCGCCGAAGCCAGTCGCTGGAAACGCCAACTCCTCCGCAAACAAACCAGCTGGACGTAAAAAGCAAAATTAGTGCGCCGGGTATCTTCCCGAAACTTCAGGGCTTCCTGCGCACAGTTGCGACGGCAGCGATTGACTTAGCCTCGCGGGGCAAATAGCATTCCACTAGTCCGGCATGATTGCGAGGGCTTATCAGCCGGATCCTCTCGAGTTCCATGGCAGCTACCGCCAATTCGCGTCTCTCTGAATCGAATTCACCTATTCGCCCCGCCACCTTTGCGGACGTGCCCGCGCTTACCCGACTCATCAATGCGGCCTTCGTTGTGGAGAGCGTGGCTTTTGATGGCGATCGCGTTAATGAACAGGGCGTTCGCGGGTACATCAACACGGGCACGTTTCTGTTGGTGGAGGATGTAGCGGGGCTGTCGGGCTGCGTCTACGTGGAGTGCGATAGAGAGCGGAGCTATCTGGGTTTGTTGTCCGTCGCGCCGCACCGTCAGGGCTTAGGTCTGGGGCGACGGTTGGTGGCTGAGGCCGAGAAGTTCGCCCGGGAATCAGGTTGCGTCGTAATGGATTTGCGCGTCATCAGCCCGCGCGCCAAACAATTGCTGCCGTTTTATCTGCGACTGGGTTATCACGAAGCCGGAGCGCAGCCCTTTCCGCACAACCTGTCCAGTAAGGTGCCTGCGCATTACATTCTGATGTCCAAGCGGTTGACTTGACCACCGCCGCAATGAGCCGCTTGGCCCACACTCGACTTCTCAAGACAAGGCGCCGGAACGCGCTCGCTCGGAGTGAATCTTGAATTTCTTCGATACGAGTGTCATTTCGTTCATAAACAGTTTCGCGCATCGCTGGTTTGCGCTGGATGCCACGGTCGCGCTGATCGCAACCAACACCCTCATCAAGGGTGGCGTTATTGCCGCACTGATTTGGTGGGCCTGGTTTCGGCCAAGTGCAAACAAGAGCCTCGATCGTGAGCTCTTGAGCTGTGGGATCTTGACCGGGTTCTTGTCGCTGCTGATGGCGCGGACTCTTGCAGGGCTGCTGCCCTACCGCGAACGGCCTATACATGCAGCCGGGCTGCACTTCCAGATGCCGTATGTGTCCAACGAAGACATGATGATTCACTGGAGTTCTTTCCCAAGCGATCATGCCGCGCTCTTTTTTGCGCTGGCGCTTTCGCTTTTTTTCGTATCGCGGCGCGCGGGGATTGCGGCGCTCTGCTACACGTTTTTGATCGTTTGCGTGCCGCGCGTGTACATGGGTTTTCATTATCCGACGGACATTCTGGCCGGCGCTCTCATCGGCTTAGGGGCCGCATCTTTGGGCAAGATTGCGTCGTTCAGGATAGCGATGACCCGTCCGGTAATGCGAGCACTAAAGGAATCACCCGGCGCATTCTACGCCGGCTTTTTCATTGTGACGTTTCAAATCGCGATCACATTCGATTCGCTGCGGCACATCGCTCGTTATTTTCAGCAACTGCTGAACGTTTCCTTGTTCGGCGCCCATTAGTTACTTCGGCAGATAATTCCACATTCTGCCGCACCGCGTCGCGCCAGACGCTTTTCATTCCCAAACAGCCGAGCTTCAGGCAGAATAGTGCGCTATTTGAGGAGGAAGGATGAAGCGCTGGTCCATCATCGCTGGAGTTGTGTTTACGGGGATATCGCTTGCACCCTTGGGCGCGCACGTCACTGCGGAAGAGCAGCCTTTATTCGGTTACTCAGCGGACTCTTCGCGGGTGGAACGGCAATGGGAAGAAAAGCTTCGCGCGATTCCCAACCCGGAGAATTTGCGCTCCTACATGCAGCATCTTACCGCGCGTCCGCACAACGTCGGCTCTCCTTACGACAAGGAAAACGCCGAATGGATTCTGGCCAGGTTCAAGGAGTTTGGTCTGGACGCGCACATCGAGCAGTTCGATGTGCTGTATACCACCCCGAAAGAACGCGCCGTTGAATTAGTCGATGGTGGTCCGAAGTTTGTCGCCAGGCTCCAGGAGCCGCCGGTCACTCAGGATTCCACCTCCAACCAACAGAACGAGCAGTTGCCCGCTTACCACGCCTATTCGATTGACGGCGATGTGACGGCGCCGCTGGTGTATGTGAACTACGGCGTCCCGGAGGATTACGAGCAACTTGAGCGCATGGGCGTTTCCGTAAAGGGCGCCATCGTAATCGCGCGCTATTTTCATTCCTGGCGGGGAATTAAGCCCAAAGTGGCCGCCGAGCACGGAGCCATCGGTTGCCTCATCTATTCCGACCCGCATGAGGATGGTTATGTGCAGGGCGACACATTTCCGAACGGGCCGTGGCGGCCTAAGGATGGTGTGCAGCGTGGTAGCGTTGCGGACATGCCCGTTTATCCCGGTGATCCTCTTACTCCGGGAGTCGGCGCCACCAAAGATGCCAAGCGCTTGAACATTAAAGATGCGCCGACGATTACGAAGATTCCCGTGCTTCCGATTTCGTATAGCGATGCGCAGCCGCTGCTCGCGGCGCTGACCGGGCGCGTGGCACCGGAGGGCTGGCGCGGCGGCCTAGGCATCACCTATCACATCGGACCTGGCCCCGCGCGTGTTCATCTGAAAGTGAAATCCAACTGGGACATCAAGCCGGTCTACGACGTGATCGCGAAAATTCCAGGTTCGGCGTTTCCGGACGAGTGGGTGATTCGCGGGAACCATCACGATGCTTGGGTGAATGGCGCGGAAGATCCTGTTTCGGGAATGGTTGCTGTGCTGGAAGAAGGGCGCGCGTTCAGCGAGCTGCTCAAGGCGGGATGGAAGCCGAAGCGTACGATTATTTTATGCGCGTGGGACGGCGAGGAGCCGGGCCTGCTAGGTTCCACGGAATGGGCGGAGGAGCATTACGACGAGCTGCGCGCGCATGCCGTGGCCTACGTCAATTCCGACAGCAATGGCCGAGGTTACCTGCAAGTGGAAGGTTCGCACACGCTGGAGAAATTCAGTAATGATGTCGCGCGCGATATTTCCGATCCGGAGACTCAGCTATCTGTTTGGAAACGCAGTCGCCTGCGTGAAATCGCTGACGCGAAATCCGCCGAGCAACGCAAGGAGATCCGCGAACGCTCGGACCTGCGCATCCCCGCGCTGGGTTCGGGTTCGGACTATACGGCGTTCCTGCAGCACGATGGCATAGCGTCTCTCAATATCGGCTACGCAGGGGAAGACGGCGGCGGCATCTATCACTCTATCTACGATGACTTCTATTGGTACACGCATTTCAGCGACAAGGATTTTGTTTACGGCCGCGCACTGGCGCAAACTGGCGGGACGGCGGTGATGCGTCTTGCCGATGCAGACTTGCTGCCGTTTGAATTCGGCGACTTCGCTGACACCGTGCAGACTTACATAAAGGAGCTCAAGGCCCTCTCGGAAAAAACGCGGGATGACATTCACGAGCGCAATCGCGAAATCGAGGAAGGCGTCTTCAAGGCCACTGACGATCCGCGGCGGCCTCTCGTTGCTCCTGCCGCGGAGAACCTTCCGCCCCATCTGAATTTCGCGCCACTTGAGAATGCTGCCGAGGAGTTGACGCGCAGCGCCGGCGAATACCGCAAAGCGTTCGAGCAGGCCAGCGCCAACGGCGGCTCGCTGCTCGCTTCCGCGTCGCTCACGGAAGTAAACCATCTGCTGATCGAAAGCGAGCGCAAGCTCACGAACTCCGCGGGTTTACCCAATCGGCCGTGGTTCAAGCACCAGCTCTACGCACCAGGCTTTTACACCGGCTATGCCGTCAAGACGGTGCCTGCGGTGCGCGAAGCCATCGAACAGAAACAATGGAAGCAGGCGGATGAAGCCATCGTCGTGGTCGCCGGCGTTTTGCGCGACGAAGCGGCATTGATTTCTTCCGCTGCAGCGAAACTCGCCTCCGCAAAGTAAGTGGCGTAGGTTGGCGCTGAAGTCGCTGTTTATTTTTATTGCTGACGGTTTTTGGAGAAAAGAGTATTCCGTCCTACAACCTCGCCATCGTTGGTTTTGGAAATGTGGGCAAGGCGTTTCTGCGCCTGCTCATCGCAAAAGAAACGGAACTTCGCCGGCGCTATGACGTGCGCTGGCGGCTCACGGGAGTGGCTACGCGCCGCAACGGCTGGATCGCCGATGCGGACGGCCTGAACCCACTGGCAATTCTCAATGGGCGTTGGCCAGCGGAGCCGCACGTCTCGCCGGCGCGAAATATGCGCGAGTGGCTTGAGCACGCCAAGGCCGATGTGTTTTTTGAGGCAAGTTCGCTCGATGTGCACACCGGCCAGCCCGCCATTGATCACATCAGAACAGCGTTGGAGTTGGGTGCCCACGCCATCAGCGTCAACAAAGGGCCGATCGTCCATGCGCTCAGCGAACTGACCGCCTTGGCCCGAGAGAAAGGTAAAAAGTTTCTGTACGAGTCGACCGTAATGGACGGCGTGCCGATTTTCTCCATGTTCCCGCTTGGCCTTCCCGCGACGGAACTGCGCGGCTTTTCCGGCGTGCTGAACTCGACCACTAATGTCGTGCTCACGGAGATCGAGAAGGGGCGTTCCTTTGAAGAGGGAATCAGACGGGCGCAAGCGATCGGCGTGGCGGAAACTGACCCGAGCGCAGACCTCGACGGCTGGGATGCCGCGGTGAAGGTTGCCGCGCTCGCCATTGTCTTGATGAATGCGTCGCTGCGGCTCGATCAGGTGCGGCGCACCGGCATTCGTGAACTCAGCGAAGAAAAAATCCGCTCCGTGCGCGCATCGGGCATGCGTTACAAGCTGGTGTGTCGTGCCGAACGGCGGGGCGACAGCGTGGATTGCAGCGTGCAGCCAGAGTTGCTGCTGACCTCGGATCCTCTCGCTAACCTGGAAGGTACCAGCTCCGCAGTGCGCTTCGATTTGGATGTGTTCGGGCTCTCGCTGGTGGAGCACAACCCCGGAATCGAAGCAACCGGATACGGCCTGCTGGCGGACTTCCTCCGCGCCGTTTGCGGTTAGCCGGCGCGAACTCGCGGAATCATCCGAGGCAAAGACTTCAATTCAATAATCGCCAGCGCCTGGCGCCACAACTCGCCGGACAACGGTTCTACCGCCTGTAGTCCGCCGCATACGCAGGCGTCGGAATCGCGGGGTCGCATCGTTCGTCGCGAATCGGCGTGCCGGATTGCAAATGCAGAGGAACAGTTCCCGCCCACACCGGCAACGAATAATCTTCTTCGTCGTCCTGCACGGGACCGGAGCGAATCTTGGCGGAAACTTCAGTAAGAGCCAGTTTCAGAATGCTGGTGGCTTTCAGCTCTTTTTCGTTGGGCTGCCGCGCATCTTGCCACCGTCCAGGCAAAATCTTTTCCGTGAACGCATGCAGCGCCCCGAATTTCTCGGCCGCTGCCTCCACAAGCGACGCTTTGCCCAGCGCCACCACCGAGCGGTAATTCATGGAATGATTGAAGACCGAGCGCGCCAGCACCAATCCATCCGTCAGCGTCACCGTCACACACACGGGAACACCGCCTGCAGCGCCGCGTAGCATCCGGCTGGCCGCCGAGCCATGAAAATAAATCGCGTCGCCGACGCGCGCGTACAGCGTGGGAATCACAAACGGCTGCCCATCCACAGTGAATCCGACGTGACAAACCATCCCTTCATCCAGAATCCTGTAAATCGTCTCGCGATCGTAGACGCCGCGCTGCGGCTCTCGAACCACACGCGTGCGTTCCGTCGGCGTGAAACTTTCCGTCACGATACACCTCATGAGAAACGTAGCGCAGAGTTGATAGCCGGCGCTACCGCGGCATGAGTGAAGAACAGAAATTCATCGTAACACGCCCGCCGCCATTTCAGCGTGAGCGCCCATTATGAGAAACTAGCTGGCCGGACAATTTGGCATTTAAACTCGCGAGACAAAAATGAGCACACCAGCTTTGCACGAAACGTCAAGCAAGCCGCTCGATTCAGCTTGGGTGCGAGCGCAATTCCCTTCGCTGAAATTGCAAGTAAACGGCCAGCCCGCGGCCTTTCTCGACGGCCCGGCGGGCACGCAAGTGCCCAAGCAGGTGATTGACGCGGTGCAAAAGTATTTTCTCACCGCGAACGCCAACACCTGCGGCGCCTTCGCCACCAGCCGCGCCAACGATGCGATGATCGCCTCCGCGCGCGCCGCCATGGCGGATTTCTTCCATTGCGAGCGGGACGAAGTTGTCTTTGGCCAGAATATGACCACGATCACCTTCGCGCTCGCCCGCGCCATCGGCCGCGAACTGAAAGCCGGAGACGAAATCGTAGTCACCACGCTGGACCACGACGCCAACGTCGCCCCCTGGCGCGCGCTCGAAGAAAAGGGCGTAGTCATCCGCCAGGTCGACATCCGTGAAGCGGACTGCACGCTCGATCTCAACGATCTAAAGCGCAAGATCAACTCAAAAACAAAACTTGTCGCCGTCGGCTACGCTTCCAACGCCGTTGGCACCATCAACCCCGTCGCGGAAATCACGAAACTGGCTCACGAAGCCGGCGCGCTGATGTTCATCGACGCCGTCCACTACGCGCCGCACGGGCCAATCGATGTCCGCGCGCTCGATTGCGATTTCCTCGTCTGCTCGCCCTACAAATTCTTCGGCCCGCACATGGGCACGCTCTACGGCAAGCGCGAGCGCCTGCTGCAGTTCAAGCCATACAAAGTACGCCCGGCCTACGATTCGCTCCCCGACCGATGGGAAACCGGCACGCAAGTCCAAGAGTTGATCGCCGGCATTGGCGCAGCAGTCGATTACCTCGCTGAGCTCGGCCGCCGCCACGATCCCGTCGCAACCGATCGCCGAGGCGCTTTGCTTGCCGCGTATCGCGTAACACATCAACACGAAACTGCCCTGCTCGCGCGCTTGGTCGACGGCCTGCTCGCCGTTCCCAAGCTTCGCTTCTTCGGCATCAGCGATCCCAGCCGTTTCCACGAGCGCTGCTCCACGGTGTCGATCCGCATCGGCGATCACCATCCCACGGAAATCGCGAAGTTTCTCGGTGAGCGCGGCATTTTCACCTGGGACGGAAATTACTACGCGCTGAACCTGAGCGAGCGCCTCGGCGTCGAAAAGCTCGGCGGCTTCCTCCGCATCGGCCTCGTCCATTACAACACCGCCGATGAAGTCGACCGCCTGCTGTCGGCTCTGGGCGAATTTGCACGCAAGTAGCGCCGGCGTTTTGCCGGCGCAGACCACATCCAAAAACTGCGAAGGATCATGACTAAACGACCGAAACCGATAGTCTTAACCGTGCTCGACGGCTGGGGATTCCGCGCTGAAACCAAAGGCAATGCTGTCGCCCTCGCGCGCAAGCCCACCTACGATGCGCTGCTCAAAAAATTTCCCAACACGCTGATCCACACCTCCGGCCCGTACGTCGGCTTGCCAGAAGGCCAGATGGGCAACAGCGAAGTCGGCCACCTCAACATCGGCGCCGGCCGCATCGTGCACATGGACATCACGCGCATCGATCTGCTCATCGCCAACAAGCAATTGCAAAACGTGCCGCTCTTCCAGCAAGCCATGGAGCGCGGCCGCCAGCGTCAACTGCACTTGATGGGACTGCTCAGCGATGGCGGTGTGCACTCGCACATCAATCATCTTTTCGCGCTGCTCGAAATGGCCAAGCAGTACAAGGTCGAAAACGTTTTCATCCACTGCTTTATGGACGGCCGCGACACGCCTCCGAACAGCGGCCGCGACTACGTCCGGCAACTGCAGCAGAAAATTCGCGAGCTTGGCGTAGGCCAGATTGCCACCCTCGTCGGCCGCTATTACGCCATGGATCGCGACAATCGCTGGGAGCGCATCGAGCTCGCCTATCGCGCCGTCGTCCACGGCGAAGCCGAAACGCGCACGGACGATCCCCTAACCGCCCTGCAGCGCAGCTACGAACAAGATGTCACCGACGAATTCGTGAAGCCCATAGTCGTCACCAAGGGAAGCGGCCCCGCGGCGCCGCCCGTCGGCTCAATTCACGACGATGACGCCGTCATCTTCTTCAACTTCCGCGCCGACCGCGCGCGCCAAATGACCTACGCGCTCGCCGCGCCCGATTTCGACAAATTCGCCGACCCCAAGCGCCCCAAAAACCTTTTTTACGTCGCCATGACGCAGTACGACAAGAACTGGCCGTGGCTAAAATACGTGATCGGTCCCGAAAAACTCGAGCAAATCCTCGCGCAAGTCTTCGCCGACGTGGAATACAAAAATCTGCGCTGCGCCGAGACCGAGAAATACGCTCACGTCACCTACTTCTTCAACGGCGGCGTGGAAAAGCCCTTCGGCGGCGAAGAGCGCATTCTCGTCCCATCGCCGAAAGTCGCCACGTACGACCTCAAACCGGAAATGTCCGCCGAGGGAATCACCGACACCGTGGTGAAAGCCATCGAAAAGGGCGAGTTCGACGCCATCATCATGAACTACGCAAACGCGGACATGGTCGGCCATTCCGGCAAACTCGAACCCGCCATCAAAGCCGTCGAGGCGGTCGACGCCGGCCTCGCGCGCATCTATCAAACGCTGCAGCCCCGCGGCGGCGCTTGGATCATCACCGCCGACCACGGCAACGCCGAAACCATGATCGATCCCACAACCGGCGGACCGCACACCTACCACACCACCAATCCCGTTCCTTTTATCCTTGTCACGGACGACGATCACATCCGCCTTCAGCCCGGCGGCGCGCTCCGCGACATCGCGCCAACCATGCTCGGCATCCTCGGCCAGCCTCAACCCAAAGACATGACTGGCCGCGATCTGCGTCAAAAGATAAAGTAGCGCTTCCGGCGAGGAGGTAAGCGTCCATGCCTTCCAGCAAGCCAAGTTTCATCGGAAAACACGGCGGCTTGAGCGTCCCCGGCACTCAAGCTGGCGCAGTTGTAA